>DHCFD07801__coassemble_1274_pt1 | contig 21194 bp, 16 predicted proteins | sample DHCFD07801__metabat2_high_PE_015 | metagenome-assembled genome bin DHCFD07801
CTTGGACCTCGACCGGCAAGCCGATTAATGGACCGGGCGCATCGAAGAAATTTGCGTTGGGAACGACTCCCGAGAGTCGATGGAGCGCAGCAAGATGCTCTTTGATCGCCTTCTTGCTGCACCGAACACTTGCGACAGTTCCGAAGAACCCACTTTTGCAGCAGGTGGGGCAGAAATTTAGCGCCTCAATGCTCCCAAGCCGTCGCGCGGCCCATTCAGGACACTCCCCCTGATTGAACGAATCGCCGCATTTGAAACACCTACGATCTTGCGGTTGCCGTTCGGCGGCTCTGTACCCCTTCCCTTGTGCACGGGAAATCGCAAAGTACATCAGAACGTTGTACCAAGCGTATTGCTCGCACAGAGGATCCTCGGCTCGCCAGCGCTCGATCGTTTCCTCCTCAACGACATGGCAAATGGCCTCCTGCGCGAACCAGGGCCAGTACCAGGCATGCCTGTCGATCAACTGGACAAGCAATTCGTCCAGCTCATTCGTCCACCAACGCAGGATATTCGGGTTTTCTGAGTAGCTTTGGGGAACGTTCTCGAACATGCCCACACGATAGTCAACAGCGCTGATTGGTGGCTCACCGTCGAGCTGCGGATCCAGGTCCGCTTGCGTGGCGTCCGTTCATGCATACCGTCGGCACAGCATCTCGGCACCGCTCCCCGCAGCTCCTCGTCATGTGCCCAAGCACACCGGAACACGGCATCGGCGTGCGCTGCTAGCCTCGTGCCATGAAGGATCCGAAGGACCACGCACCGCGCCATCTGGACCTCGAGATCGCCCAGATCGACGCATTCACCGACCGGGTTTTCGGCGGCAACCCCGCGGCGGTCGTGCACCTGTCGCAGTGGCCGTCGGACGCCACGCTGCAGGCCATCGCGGCGGAGAACAACCTGTCGGAGACCGCGTTCCTCGTCGGCCGCATCCCCGACGACGCCCCGCCCGCGCCGTCCGATGCCCCGGCCCATCATCTGCGCTGGTTCACCCCGACCACCGAGATCGAGCTGTGCGGCCACGCCACGCTGGCCTCCGCCGCGCACCTGTTCGCCGCGGCCGATGCGGGCTGCCAGGATTTCGGGGCCTGCGACGGGGACGATTCGCTTGACGACGATCCGGGCGATTCCCCGGACCGCCTGAACTTCTGGACCATGTCCGGGTGGCTCGGCGTCACCCGGACGCGCGGAGTGCTCGATGGCACGGTGCCGCGCCCCGATCTGTACACGCTCGACTTCCCCGCCGACTGCCCCGCACCGCTCGACGCGGACTCCCCCGCATTGTCCGCCGAGGCGAAGGCCGACGTCGAAATGGGCGGCGACGCCGGCCGCGGCGGCACCATGACCGCCGATCCCGTGGTCCTGGCCGGCCGCATCCGGGCGAGCATCGCCGAGGCCCTCGGCATCGACGCCGCCGCCATCGTCGAGCTGCGCTCCGGCCGGACCATGCTGATGGCCGTCGTCGAATCCCCCGACCTCATCCGCCCCATCTCCCCCGATTTCGGGGCCGTGGCGCGCATCGCGCCGCACGGGATCATCGTCACCGCCGACGCCACAGGAGTCGGCGACGGCCCCGACGCGGACCATGACGTCGTGTCCCGCTACTTCGCCCCCGGCATCGGCATCGATGAAGACCCGGTGACCGGTTCCGCGCATTGCGTGCTCGGCCCCTACTGGTTCGCGCAACTCGGACGCGACCGGCTCACCGCCCATCAGGCATCCGCCCGCGGCGGAGTGCTGCACCTCGAATCGAATGACGAGCGCATCCGGATCTCCGGCCATGCCGTGCGGTACTTGACGGGCACCATCCGGGTACCGGTGCAGTAGACGTCACCCGGGCCGGATCGTCGTCAAGCGAACCGCAGGCAAGGCCGAGCGTTCGCCCACGGCGAAACACCTTCCCCCACTGATGCGTGCACTCCGCATGAACCTATAAAATCGCGCCATGCCTTCAGAGCATTCCGAAACGAAGCAGGTCCCCGCGGAGTCCACCGACGACTCCGCCGCGGCCGAGCCATCCCGAAGTCCCGATTCCGTCCACGCGGCGGAATCCCCGATCGGCGCCGCAGGGGGTGAGCGGCGATGATCTGGTCGGCATTGATCCTTCTGATCGTCCTTTTGCTGCTCATTCTCGGCAATGCGCTGTTCGTGGCCGTCGAGTTCTCCTACCTCACCGTCAACCGCAATGATCTGCGGCGGCGCATCGACGCCGGCGACAAAACCGCCGCAATCGTCGACAAGGCGCTGACGAAAACGTCGACCAACCTGTCCGGAGCGCAGCTGGGCATCACCGTCACCAGCCTCGTCGCCGGCTTCCTCACCGGCCCGTCGGTCGGCGTCCTGTTCGCCGAGGGCTTCGGGCTGACCGGCCTGAGCCAGGGCGTGGTCACGGCGATCTCCACCACCGGCGCATTCATCGTCGTCACGTTCACGCAGATGGTGTTCGGCGAACTCGTGCCCAAGAACTGGGCCATCGCCCAGCCGATGCGCGTCGCCGACCTGGTGGTGCGCCCGCAGAACGTGTTCATGTTCCTGTTCGGCTGGCTGGTGCGTTTCCTCAACGGCTCCGCCAACATGATCCTGCGCTGGCTCGGGTTCACGCCCGAAGAGGAAGTCGCCTCGGCCCGCACCGCCGAGGAGCTCCTCGCCGTGGTGTCTCGCTCCGGCGACGAGGGCACGCTGGTCAGCTCGACGGCCGAGTTGGTCGCCCGTTCCATCGAGTTCGGCGACCGCACCGCCGCCGACGTCATGACCCCTCGCCCCCGCGTGCGGTTCATCGAAGACGAGACCGTCGCCGAAGCCCTCGACGCCGTGGCCGAGACCGGCCACGCCCGCTTCCCCGTCTTCAGCGACCACGTCGACGACATCACCGGCGTGATCCACTACAACCGCCTGCTCACCGTTCCCTACGACGAACGGGCCACCACCCCGGCCGCATCCGTCGCGGAGCCCGTGCACATCGTATCCGAGTCGATGACCCTCGACCCGCTCATGCGCGAGCTGCGCGAAACCCCGACCCAACTGGCCGTCGTGGTCGACGAGTACGGCGGCACCGCCGGCGTCGTGACGCTGGAGGACCTCGTCGAGGAAATCGTCGGCGAGATCGACGACGAGCAGGACGAGGAATCCCGCGACCACCACCGCGTCGATGCCACCACGGTGATCGTCTCGGGCCTCATGCGCCCCGACGAGCTCGGCGACCTCATCGAGCTCGACGTTCCCGAAGGCGAGGAATCCGACACCATCGGCGGATTGATCACCGAAAAACTCGACCGCATGCCCCACGTCGGCGACGTCGTCCGGCTGCAGGCGCTCGACCACAGGCACCGCGACGAAGACGACCTGCCCACCACCGCGGACATCGAACTGCGGGTGCAGAAGATGGCGCGGCGCCGCATCGGCCGCGTGAGGGTGACGGTGGTCCTGTCCGACGAAGCCGCCGCCGACGACCGGAAGGATGACGCCTAAATGAGCACCTCAGTCGCTCTCACCGTCCTGGTGGCCATGCTCGCGCTCAACGCGTTCTTCGTCGCCGCCGAATTCGCCATGGTCTCGGCCCGCCGCGACCAGGTCGAACCGATGGCCCTCGCCGGCCGCCCCGGCGCGAAGTACGCCCTGCGCGGCATCGAAGACGTTTCGGTCCAGCTCGCGGCGACGCAGCTGGGCATCACGGCATGTTCGCTGATCATCGGCTCGGTCGGCGAGCCGGCCATCGCCTCCCTCATGGAGGGCCCGTTCCTGGAATGGGGCGTGCCCGAGGCGCTGGTCCACCCGATCGCGCTGGTCATCGCCCTGCTGATCGTGACCTTCCTGCACATGGTGATCGGCGAGATGGTGCCCAAGAACATCGCCATCGCCAAGCCCCCGATCACCGCGTCGATCATCGCCGTGCCGCTGCACATCTTCGTGCTGGTCATGCGCCCGTTCATCACGCTGATGAACTCCACCGCCAACTTCCTGGTGCGCAAGCTGTTCAAGGCCACGCCGAAGGACGAGGTCGACTCGACCTTCACCTCGGCGCAGGTGCAGGACTTCGTCGCCGAGTCCGGCCGCCAGGGCCTGCTCGACGATGACGAGCTCTCCCTGCTCCAGGGGGCGCTGACCTTCGAACGCCTCACCGCCGCAGATGTGCTGCTGCCGCCGGAGAGCCTGGTCACCGTGACGCGTGACATCACCCCGGCGCAGCTCGAGGCCCTGTGCGCGGACACCGGGTTCTCCCGCTATCCCGTCCTCGAGGACGGCACGTGCGTCGGATACGTCCACGTCAAGGACGCCATCCGCCTGCCCGCCGACGTCCGCGACGTCCCGGTCCCCGACATGCTGGTCCGCACGCCGTCGCGGGTGCGCTCGGACTCGAAGCTGCAGGCCGTCATGCGCGCCATGCAGCGCGACCAGACGCACTTCGCGCTCGTCGAACAGGCCGCGGTGCTCGGCCCCGCCGAGCCCGGTGCGGTCGGCGGCGCGATCTCCGACGTCCACTCCTACGCGGGCATCATCGCCTTCGAGGACGTCCTGGAAGAGCTGGTCGGCGAGGTCCGCGAGGCCACCGCCACCTAGTCCCCCGCCCCCGAAGCCCCAACACGAAAACCGGCCCGCACATCGAATGATGTGCGGGCCGGTTCGTCGTCAAGCAACCGGGCCGGCCGGGTACGAACCCTGCCGGGCTAGACCGGGTCCGGGGCGACGCCGTCGGACGCCGCCTCCTTGTCCTCCAGCAACTTGTCGACGTGCGGGTCGTCCTTCTTCTTGCCCCAGAACAGCAGGCCCCATGCCATGGACGCCACGAAGAGCACCGCCATCGCCGCCAAAAGCGGATACGGCCCGAACTGGAAGATGATCGGCACCGACAGCGCCGTGATCAGGCCACCGCCGAAGAACGGCTCGAACACCAGCTGCTTGTAGCCGAACGCCTCGAACGCCGGGGACTTGCCCTCCGGGTCGACGATGCGCATGAGGATCAGGCCCGTGGCCGTCACGCCCATCGACTGGCCGAAGTCGCCGATGCCGCGCTCCAGCCAGTACGACGGAATGGTGCGCGGCACCATCCACAGCAGCAGGAACACGTTGAGCACGATGCCGCCGACGCACAGCAGCACGAACGGCCAGATGTTGTCCGCGATGGCCTCCAGCGAAATGGTCGCCAGCGCCGCCACGATGAGCAGGTCCAGCGCCAGGCCCTGGATGCGCAGCATGATGCCCGAGTCGATGAGGTGGCCGTAGCCGATCTTGTTCAGGCCCAGCTGCAGGATGATGCCGCCGATCATCGCCAGCGGGAACAGCGGCACGTACGCCAGCAGCTCCACGGTGTCGGCCCACAGCATCTGCTCGATCCACTGGATCCCCTCCAGCAGGATCACGCCGATGAGGATCGCGATGGCCACGAACGCCACGTGCAGCGACAGCGGCTCGATCGACGACGGGCGCGACGTCAGGTTGCCCGCGGTGTACTGCTCGTCCTTGCGGAACAGGCCGCGCTGCTCGGCGATCGAGCGGTCCTTGACCTCGGTGACGACCTCGGTGCGGCCGGTGCGGATGGCCCAGTTGATCACGGCGACGCCGATGACGATGCCGCCGACCAGGCCGACGGTGGCCACCGCGATTGCCAGGTCCGCGCCTTCGGACCAGCCGAGATCCTCGAACACGGGGATCATGCCTGCGGCGGTGCCGTGGCCGCCCTCGAATCCGATTTCGATGAGCGCGCCGGCCATCGGGGTCATGCCGAACAGCGGCGTCAGCACGGCGACCGCCAGCAACAGGCCGACGACGTACTGTCCCGACGCGAACGCCACGCCGACCGCCAGCTGCGGCCCGGCGAGGTTGTACACCGACTTGGGCCCGGGAAGCTTCTGCCCCAGGAACAGGGTGGCGAACACCACCGAAATCAGCAGGCCCGGCAGCGTCTTCCACACCGACAGCACTTCTTCGCCGAAGACGCCGCCGGATTCGATGAACTCGCCGACTCCCCCTCCGATCGTGCCGCCGAGCATGCCCAGCACCTCGGGGCCCAGCAGCAGGGCGACGAAACCGCCCATGATCGACGCGGGCAGGAACAGCTTCTGCGTCACCTTGATCCGGATTCGCATGACCTTGCCGATGAACAGCATCAACGCCAGCAGCAGCAGCGCGAATCCAACCATGTTCGCGGACATTCGCACCTCCTTCCGTCATGCGCCTCCGGTTCGCGGCGGCGCTTGTTTCGCTTTTTTGGTCACTTTCGACCTTAACCATTCACAGGTTCGATTAAGCACCGCCCCGGCCGTTTCGTTGCCCAATCTCAACCAACTGCTTGGCGACGGCTCGTGCGCACCGTGACTGACGGGCACGCGAAAACCCGCCCGCCACGGTGAACGTGGCGGACGGGTCCGTCGTAAAGCGGGAGGGGTCTACTTCAGGGCGGCGAGGGCGGAATCGTAATCCGGCTCCTCGGTGATCTCGTCGACGAGCTGGGTGTAGGCGACGGTGCCGTCGGAATCGAGGACGACCACGGAGCGGGCGAGCAGCCCGGCCAGGGGGCCATCCTGCTGCACGACGCCGTAGGCCTCGCCGAAACCGTGGCGGAAGTCGGAGGCGGCGGAAACGTTCTCGATGCCCTCGGCGCCGCAGAAACGGTCGAGCGCGAACGGGAGGTCGCGGGAGATGTTGACGACCGTGGTGCCGTCGAGTTCGGCGGCGAGCTCGTTGAAGCGGCGCACGGAGGCGGCGCACACGCCGGTGTCGACCGACGGGAAGATATTGAGAACGACTCGCTTGCCGACGAGGTCCGCGGAGTTGACGTCCGCGAGGTCGGTGCCCACGACGGTGAAGGCCGGGGCCTTGTCGCCGACGGAGGGCAGGTTGCCGGACAGGTGGACGGGGTTTCCCTTGAACGCAGTGTTAGCCATGTCACCGTTCTACCCGTGAATGGCGGAAAATGCAGGGATCACCCCAGCGCCGCGAGCATCTCCACCACCCACACCGTCGAGGCCGCGCCCAGGGCCACCGGCATCAGCGACATGCCGCGCCACGCGAGCAGGATGGCAGCCACGATGCCGGCGACCCCCGAATACCAGTGGGCGGTCGCGTGGATGACCGCCGGCAGGGTCATCGCCGTCAGCACGGCGTAGGGCGTGAACTCCAGGAAGGTGCGCAGCCGCTGGTTGCGCAGCTCCCCGCGCACCAGCAACAGCGGCACGGCGCGCAGGGCGTAGGTGACGGCGAACATCACGGCCACGGCGATCCACGGGTCGATCATCGGTGGACCTCCAGGTCGGTCTGCTCCGCGCCGGCACCGTCGTCAAGCCCGGTGCCCTTCGGAAACAGCCACGCCCCGATGGCCGATGCCACCAACGTGGCGATGATGATCCGCCAGCCCGCCTGGATGCCCGACGTCGCCGGCACGTAGTACAGCAGCGCGCTGGCGACGGCCGCGAGCGCCGCGACAATGGCAACCGGCTTCGAGCGGCGCACCGCGGGCACGACCGTGGCCGTGAACATGGCGTAGAGCAGCACGCCCATCGGCCCCGACAGCGATTCCGGCAGCACCTCGCCCGCGACCGCGCCGACGATGGTGCCCGAGGTCCACCCGAGGATCGGCAGCGCCATCAGCCCCGCGGCGTAACGCGCGCGGACGACGCGGTGGCCGAGTTCGACGGCGAAGATCTCGTCGGTGACGCCGTAGGCCACCACCAGCCGGCCGAGCGTCGAGGTGCCCGGCTGGAGGCGCTGCGACAGCGACATGCTCATCAGCAGATAGCGCAGGTTGACCAGCAGCGTGGTCAGCGCCAGCTCCACCAGCGTGCCGCCGGCGACCACCGCCACGCCCGCGAACTGCCCCGACGACGACAGGTTCGTCGCCGACATCAGCGCCAGGCCGAGCGTCGGGAAACCGATCGCCGCCGCCGCGAGGCCGAAGGCGATGGACACCGTGAAGTACCCGAGCGCGATCGGTATGCCGTCGCGCAGCCCCGCGCCGAATCCGGGCGCGCGCACCGGCGCCGCGCCACCGTCCCCCTCAACCTTGGTCACGCGGGTCAGCATAGCCAGCCGCGTATCATCGTCGGCGACGGGGCCGGATGCCCCTCCCCGCACGACCACCGACCTCCGAGGAGCGTTTTCCATGTCGCTGACCACCGCCATCGTCCACATCGACGTCGAGGCCGACCTCATCCCCGAGGCCGCGGAGGCCATCGTCAACATCGACGGCGTCACCGAGGTCTACTCGATCACCGGCGACTGGGACCTCATCGCGATGGTGCGCGTGTCCGACCACGAGAAGCTGGCGGAGATCATCCCCAACCGAATCTCGAAGGTCGACGGCGTCATCCGCACCGAGACGCAGCTGGCGTTCCGCGCGTACTCGCGCCACGACCTCGAGGCCGCGTTCTCCCTCGGCCTGGATTAATCCAGCGGCTCGGCGGTCCCGGCCATGCCGCGGCCGGCGCGCAGGCCGCTGAAGATGCAGCCGCCCAGGAACGTGCCTTCCAGGGCGTTGTTGCCGTGGACGCCGCCGCCGCCGAAGCCGGAGGCCTCGCCTGCGGCGAACAGTCCCTCGATGACGCCGCCGTCGGGGCGCAGGGCGCGGCCCTCGAGGTCGGTCTCGATGCCGCCCAGCGTCTTGCGGGTGAGCATCCGCAGCCGCACCGCGATCAGCGGCCCCTCGTTCGGGTCGAGGATCGGCTTCTGCGGCACCGACCGCACGATCTTGTCGCCCAGGAACTTCCGCGCCACGTGCACGTAGTTGACCTGGTAATCCTTCGAAAACGCGTTGACCGTCTGCCGGTCGCGCGCCTCGATCTGGCGGCGCAGGTGCTCGACGTCCAGCACGGGGACGTCGGAATGGACCTCACCGTCGGCGTCGGTTGCGCCGTCGTGGCTTTGCGACGCTTCCGCGGAACCGTCGGAATCGGGGTCGACGGCATCGTCGTCAAGCTCAGGGGCCGGACCCGCGGCCGGCCCGTCGCCGATGAGCTCCTCCGGAACGCCCGCGACGCGGTTCATGCCCGCGACGAGCTCCTCGAGGGTTTCGGCGATGACCCAGTCCTCGCCGTTGTCCATGAACTTGCGCACCGGCTCCGGGATGCCCGCGGTGACCTTGCCGACCAGCTTCTTGACCTGCTTGTCCGTCAGATCCGGATTCTGTTCCGACCCGGAGAACAGGAACTCTTTGGCCACGATCGCGCCGTTGAGCACGAACCACGAGTACCCGTGTCCCGTGGACAGGATGTGCTTCATGGTCGCGACCGTGTCCGCGCCCGGGATCAGCGGCGCCGGCAGGCGGTTGCCCTCGGCGTCGAACCACAGCGACGACGGGCCCGGGATGATGCGGATGCCGTGGTTCGGCCAGATCGGATCCCAGTTGGCCATGCCCTCGGTGTAGTGCCACATGCGATCGCGGTTGATCAGGTGCGCACCGGCGTCGCCGGCGATTTCGATGCCGCGGCCGTCGACGTGGGCCGGCACGCCGACCACCATGTCGTCGGGCATGGCGCCCAGGCGATCCTCGGGCCAGGCGCGCCGCACCGCGTCGAGGTTGCCGCCGACGCCGCCGGTGGCGATGAGGACCGCGCCACCGCGGATCTCGAAGGTCTCGCCGACCTCGTCGCGCGGTGACGCGACGCCGCGCTCCAACTCGTCGCAGGGCACGAGGATGCGGCCGCGCACGCCGACCGCCCGTCCGTCCTCCATGATGATCTCGTCGACGCGGTGGCGATGGTGGAACTCCACGCGGCCCTCGTTGGCCGCGGCCTTGAGCGGCTCGGCGAACACGCGGACGATCTCCGGGCCCGTGCCCCACGTCAGGTGGAAGCGCGGCACCGAGTTGCCGTGGCCGTCGGCGGAGCCGTCGCCGCGCTCGGCCCAGCCGACGATCGGCAGGAACTTCACGCCCAGGTTGCGCAGGTAGTCGCGCTTCTCCCCCGCCGCGAAATCGAGGTACGCCTCGGCCCACTTGCCCGGCCAGTGGTCCTCGGCGCGGTCGAACGCCGCAGATCCGAACCAGTCGGACCGGGCCAGCTCGCGCGAGTCCTTCACCTTCAGGCGGCGCTGCTCCGGCGAGTCTATGAGGAAGATGCCGCCCAGCGACCAGAACGCCTGGCCGCCGATGTTGGCCTCGTTTTCCTGGTCGACGATGATGACCTTCCGCCCCGCCCGCTGCGCCTCGTAGGCGGCCACCAGGCCGGCCAGTCCCGCGCCGACGACGATGAGCGGCGCCTGCTTCCCGTTTTTCGCATTCGTTTCCATGCGCCGAGGTTAACGCGATATCGGGGCCCGGGTCCGCTTTACGACGAAACTATCCCCGACGTCCGCCGATGCATCCTGACTCACCGCCAGAGAATCCGCCTCGATCGGCCAAAATCGGCCTCCGACACGGTGCTTTTTGACCGGACGAGGCGGATTCTTGGTGGCGGGACGCGCCATCTAACGCCTGGTGCGCGGGCGGGCCATCAGCTCGAGCTGCACCATGTCGGTGCGGCCCGAGGAGATCATCGCCTGCTGCAGCGCCAGGTGGTAGTCCCACAGGCGGCGGTAGACGCGGTCGTAGCCGAGCCCCGCGGCCTGACGGGAATGGGCGGCGAACAATTCGCGCCACAGCTCCAGGGTCCGTTCATGGTGACCGGCCATGTGCGTCTCCGAGATGATGCGCAGGCCGGTGTCGCGGTCGACGATGCGCCGCAGTTCGTCCATGGTCGGGTAGTGCAGCGCGGGCCAGATGTAGGAGCGCACCAGGTCCAGGGCAGATCCAGCGGCGTCGTCGAAACGCGGCCCGGCCACGGTCATCTGGACGACGATGGTGCCGCGGTCGGCGAGCACCCGCTCCGCCCCGCGCAGCCACCGGCGGATGCCGTCGGCGCCGAAGGTCTCCAGGCGCTCGACGTTGAAGATCGCCTCGTAGTCGCCGTCGAAGTCGCGCGGCGACGGGATGACCCGATCGGCGCGCAGCACCCGGACCGGGCCCGCGAGCCCGGCTTCGTCGACCCGCTTTCCGACGACGTCGGCGTGCTCGTCCGAAATGGCCAGCACGTCGGCGGAGGCGCCGCGGTCGGCCGCCCGCAACGCCAGCTCGCCGCCCGACGACGGCCATTCCAGTATCCCGTCGCCGGCACGGACGCGGGCGAGGTCGAGCATCCGCTCCACGCGGCGGGCCTGTGCCGCGGGCAGGTCGATGCGGGCGACGCCTTCCGGGGCGTCGATCCGGGTGACGTCGACCTTCCACGTGGCGGGCACCCCGCCGCGCCCGGCGCCCGGGGCCTGGTTGGGGATTTCCTCCAGAGAAGTGGTGCGCGCGCCCGAGGCGAACAGGGCCGACCCGCCGGTCAGCGCGGACCCCGCGAACAGTTCGATCAGCGACGCCGGCAGTTCCCCGCCCGGGCCCGTCGCCCGCGGCACCGGACGGCGGCCGGACAGCTTGCGCAGGCCCCTGCCCACGCGGCCCTCCGCCCCGACGTCCAGGCCGGCGTCGAGAAGCGCCGACAGCGACTCCGGCAACGTGTCCGATTCCCATTCGCCGGCGAGGTACGACTCGCCGAGGCCGACCCAATCCGCCTCCGCGATGCGCCGGAACATCGCGTCGGACTCGCGGATGCCGATGGTCGTCGACCCCTCGCCATCGAGATCCACGCCATGGCGGACGCACGCGCGCTCGAAGGCCTTCCGGGCCAGGTCGGCGCGCTTGCCCAGCAACGGCCCCTCGGGGACCCGGGCGACCCCGGGCCACCGGTCGGCGTCCACGGAAAAACGCTCAACTGGCATCGCGGACGCGCTCCCCTCGTTTTCGGCCATGGCGGTCAGGCTACCGGTGGACGCCGCTGAATAGGCGACGGCGCACCGAACGAACTATCATGTCCCGGTACCCCAACCATGTACGACTTTTCGAGGAGAATTTCATGACCGAGACGCCCCACCGGCCGCGCACGGGACGACCGCACGTCGTCATCGTCGGCTCGGGTTTCGGTGGCCTCTTCGCCGCCCGGAAGCTCAAGGACGAAAACGTCGACGTCACCCTCATCGACCGTACGAACCACCACCTCTTCCAGCCGTTGCTGTACCAGGTGGCCACGGGCATCCTCTCCTCCGGCGAGATCGCCCCGCCGACCCGCCAGATCTTCGACGGCGAGCCGAACATTCGCGTCGTCAAGGGTGAGGTCACGGACATCGACGTCGACAAGCGGACCGTGACGTCCAAGCTCGGCGACCGCGTGCAGGACTGGGAGTACGACTACCTCCTCGTCGCCGCCGGCGCCGGCCAGGGCTACTTCGGCAACGACCACTTCGCCAACTACGCCCCCGGCATGAAGACCATCGACGACGCGCTGGAAATCCGCTCGCGCATCATCGCCTCCTTCGAGCACGCCGAGCTGGCCACCGACCCGGCCGAGCGCGAGCGTCTGCTGACCTTCGTGGTCGTCGGCGCCGGCCCGACCGGCGTGGAGCTGGCCGGCCAGCTGGCCGAGCTGGCCAACCGCACGCTGAAGTCGTCGTTCCGCAGCTACAACCCGCACGCCGCCCGCGTCATCCTCCTCGACGGTGCTCCGCAGGTGCTGCCGCCGTTCGGCAAGCGCCTGGGCCGCAACGCCCAGAAGCAGCTGGAGAAGCTCGGCGTCAACGTCAAGCTCAACGCAATGGTCACCGACGTCAACGAGTACGGCGTGACCTACAAGAACGCCGAAGACGGCACGGTCGAGACCATCCCGTCCTACTGCAAGATCTGGTCCGCCGGCGTCTCCGCGTCGCCGCTGGGCAAGCTCATCGCCGACCAGTGCGGCGTCGGCGTTGACCGCGCCGGCCGCGTCGAGGTCAACCCGGACCTGTCCGTCGGCGAGCACAAGAACGTGTTCATCGTCGGCGACATGATCGCCCTCGACGGCCTGCCGGGCGTGGCGCAGGTGGCCATCCAGGGCGGCGAGTACGCCGCCGGCGTCATCGCCGCGGAGACCGAGGCCGGCGAGATCGGCGACCGCGAGCCGTTCGAGTACTTCGACAAGGGCTCCATGGCCACCGTCTCCCGCTTCGCCGCCGTGGTGAAGATGGGCAAGGTCGAGGTCACCGGCTTCCTGGGTTGGGTCCTGTGGCTGGCCGTGCACCTGATGTTCCTGGTCGGTTTCCGCAACCGCCTGGTGTCGGTTCTCAGCTGGGGCCTCAACGTGCTCACCCGCGATCGCTACCAGCTGGTGTCCACCCGCCAGCAGATGTACGCGCGCACCGCCATCGCCCGACTGACGCAGCTGACCGGCGACGACACCGGCATCCGCGACAAGAAGAACATCTCGGAGATCGAGCGCGGCGACAAGTAGCGCTCGCCCGCCGCATCCCCGCGGTCGGGTACCCTCCGACCCCATGAGCAGCATTGAACCGGCGCCCCGCCTCACCTTGAGGCGGGGCGCCGGCATTCTCCGGGACCACGTCCGCGAATCCCGGGCAGCGCTGATCGCCGTGGTGGTGCTGTCAATCGTCGGGGCGGTCGCGTCGCTGGTTCAGCCGGTCCTGGTCAACGGGGTCATCGAGGCGGTCGGCGCCGGCGACGCGCTGGCCCCGTTCATCGTGGGCCTCGTCGCCGTGGTGCTGCTGTCCTCGGTGGTCGGCGCGGTCCAGCAGTACCTGCTCGGGCGCACCGCGGAAACGATGGTGCGGTCGCTGCGCCATGCCCTGCTCGACCGTCTGCTGCGGTTGCCGACCTCCGCATACGGCCGCCACCGCATGGGTGACCTGGTTTCCCGCGTCGGCGCCGACACCGATTCGGTGCGCGCGGCGCTGACGGGCGGCATCGTCGACGCCGTCGGCGGCGTTCTCGTCATCGTCGGTTCCGCCGCCGCCATGATCTGGCTGGATCCGCTGCTCTTCGTCGTTGCCCTGGGAGTGTTGGCGGGCGCGATCGTCACCGTGGTCGCCGCATCCGGGAAAATCCAGGAGCTGTCAAGACGCGTGCGCGAGTCGACGGGCGCGATGTCCTCCGGCGTGGAGCGCGCCCTGTCGGCGTTGACGACGGTCCGCGCCGCGGGCGCGACCGACTCCGAGGCCGCCGCGTTGAAGGACGATGCCGACCGCGCCTGGCGGGCGTCGCTGCGGTCGGTCCGGCTGGAGGCGATTCTCTGGCCGATGAGCGGCCTGGCCGTCCAGGTCGCTTTCCTCGTCGTGCTTGGTCTCGGCGGCGCCCGCGTGGCGGCCGGGGAGCTGTCGGTGGCGAATCTGGTGGCGTTCCTGATGTTCCTGTTCATGCTGATGATGCCGGTCGGCCAGCTGTTCGGGGCGATCACCTCGGTCGCCGAGGCCCTCGGGGCTCTGGCCCGCATCGACGAGGTGATGTCGGAGGATCCCGAGGACGCCGCCGACTCCCCCGTCCCCGGTGCCCGCCCCGACCTGTCCGGCGCGGTGCCGGCGGTCGAGTTCGACGGCGTCGTGTTCGCGCATGACGACGCGGAGCAGCGCCCCACGCCGAATCGCCCCGTGCTCGACGGCGTCTCCTTCGTCGCCGATGCGGGGCGGACGACGGCGCTCGTCGGGCCGTCGGGTGCGGGAAAGTCGACGATTCTCGCGCTCATCGAAAGGCTCCACGACCCCCGACGCGGCATCGTCCGCGTCGGCGGCGCCGACGTCCGCGATCTCGACCGGTCGAATCTGCGCCGCCACATCGCCTACGTCGAGCAGTCGGTGCCCGTCCTGGCGGGCACCATCCGCGCGAACCTGACGCTCGGGCTGGCCGACGTGCCGGACGACCGGTGCCGCAGCGCCCTGGCGTCGGTCCGGCTGTTGGACCGCATCGACGCCCATGGCGATGGCCTGGACGCGACTCTGGGCGATCGCGGCATCGGGTTGTCCGGCGGCGAACGCCAGCGGTTGGCCATCGCGCGGGCGCTGTTGTCGGATCGGCCGCTTCTGCTTCTCGACGAGCCGACCGCCTCGCTGGATTCGCGCAACGAACGGGCGCTGCAGGCCGCCATCGACACCGCATCGCGGAGCCGGACCGTCATCATCGTCGCGCACCGCCTGGCCACCGTCGCCGGCGCGGACCGCATCGTCGTCGTCGACGAGGGCCGGGTGCGCGCCACCGGCACCCACGCCGAGCTGATGGAGTCTTCGGCGCTCTACCGTGACCTGGCGCGGGATCAGCTGCTGTCGTGACCGTTCGAGGCGGGCCGCCCGCTCCCCGGGTTACTCGCCCGGGTTCTGGCCCGCCGGGAGCACCGCGAGCCGCAGGTTGGTGCGGCTGAGCAGCTTGCCGTCGGACTCGCGGGTGTGCCGGATTTCCCACACCTGGGAGGTCCGGCCCAGGTGCACCGGCGTCGCGGTGGAAATGAGCACGTCGCCGGCCACGGCCGAGCGGTAGAAGTCGGTGCTGTTGTTGACGCCGACGACGGGGCGGTCCGCGCCGGCGGCGATGAATCCGGCGATGGAACCGCAGGACTCGCCCACGGCGGAGTACACCCCGCCATTGGCCACGCCCCACGGCTGCAGGTGCTCGGGGCCGATCTCCAGGCGCATGCTCATCAGGCGCGGGCCGACGGCGACGTAGCTGGTGCCCAAGTGGGCGTCGAGCCCCGACGCCTCGATGTCGCCTTCCGTCAACGCGTTGAGCTCGGCGATCTCCTCGTCGGTCAGCACCCGTTCCCCCGCCGCATTGAGCAATCGCGCGTAGACGCTGAACTGTTCCCGGGACATGGGCATGGTGGGTACCTCTTTCGTAGACGGTGGCATCCTCGGTTCCGCCCGACGATGCCCATGTGGGCGTCGTCACGCGGAACACCTTTCCCCGAGGTTACCGGGGCACGCCCCGAGCCGTAGCCGAATCCCCGCCGCCGCCATCTCGCTGCAACTACCGGCAACCTCACCCCGTACCGCCGTGCCGCCGCGACATTGCGCTTAAACTGACGGCCATGGACAACGAGAAGCAGCAAGCACAGATCGGCGTCGTCGGCCTGGCCGTCATGGGCTCCAACATCGCCCGCAACTTCGCCCGCAACGGCCACACCGTCGCGGTCTACAACCGCAGCCCCGAAAAGACCCGCGCCCTCATCGCCGACCACGGCGACGAGGGCTCCTTCGTGCCCTCGGAGACCATCGAGGACTTCGTCGCCTCGCTGGAGCGCCCGCGCCGCGCTCTGATCATGGTCCAGGCCGGCCCCGCCACCGACACCGTCATCGACCAGCTCGCCGATGCGATGGAAGAGGGCGACATCATCATCGACGGCGGCAATTCGCTGTACACCGACACCATCCGCCGCGAGAAGGCGATCCGCGCCCGCGGCCTGCACTACGTCGGCGCCGGCATCTCCGGCGGCGAGGAGGGCGCGCTCAACGGCCCGTCGATCATGCCGGGCGGCCCCGCCGAGTCCTACGAGTCGCTGGGCCCGCTGCTCGAGTCCGTCTCCGCGCACGTCGACGGCGTGCCGTGCTGCACGCACATCTCCACCGATGGCGCCGGCCACTTCGTCAAGATGGTCCACAACGGCATCGAGTACGCCGACATGCAGGTCATCGGCGAGGCGTACCAGCTGCTGCGCGACGCCGCGGGCATGACGCCGGCGGAGATCGCCGACGTGTTCCGCGAGTGGAACGCCGGCGACCTGGATTCCTACCTGGTGGAGATCACCGCCGAGGTGCTCTCGCAGGTCGACGCGGAGACCGGCAAGCCGCTGGTCGACGTCATCGTCGACGCCGCCGGACAGAAGGGCACCGGCCGCTGGACGGTCAAGGCCGCCCTCGACCTGGGCATCCCCACCACCGGCATCGGCGAGGCGGTCTTCGCCCGCGCCCTGTCGTCGTCGCTGGACCAGCGCGCCGCCGCCCGCGATCTGCCCTCGGGCGAGGTCACGGGTGGCCCGGAGGACCGCGACGAGTTCATCGAGAAGGTCCGCCGCGCCCTCTACGCCTCGAAGATCGTGGCCTACTCTCAGGGCTTCGACGAGATCAACGCCGGCGCCGCCGAGTACGGCTGGGACATCGACCGCGGTGCGCTGGCCACCATCTGGCGCGGCGGCTGCATCATCCGCGCCCGCTTCCTCAACCGCATCAAGGAGGCCTACGACCGCAACCCGGAGCTGCCGGCCCTGCTGCTGGACCCGTACTTCCGCGATCAGGTCTCCGAGTGCCTCGACGCGTGGCGCGACGTGGTGGTCACCGCCACCCGCATGGGCCTGCCGGCCCCGGTGTTCTCGTCGTCGCTGGCGTACTACGACGCCCTGCGCGCCGAGCGCCTGCCCGCCGCCCTGATCCAGGGTCAGCGCGACTTCTTCGGCGCCCACACCTACCGCCGCACGGACAAGGACGGTTCCTTCCACACGCTGTGGTCGGGCGACCGCTCCGAGGTGGAGGCCTAAACCTCCGCGCCATCCACGCCGTCCGCGTTTCCCGCGCTTTCTGCGTTTTCTCAGGCACCGCTACCGGGGTCCCCGTCGGGGCCCCGGTATTCTTTTGCCCATGTCATCCGATGCGGGCGCCACGCCCGACGCCGCCCGTTCCTTCGACGTTCTCGGGGTGGCGCCGGCGGTGCTGCGCACGCTGCGCACCATGCGCATCACCGACCCGACGCCGATCCAGGCCGCGGTGCTGCCCGATGCGATCGCCGGCCGCGACGTCCTCGGCCGCGCGCCGACGGGCTCCGGCAAGACGCTGGCGTTCGGCATCCCCATGGTCCAGTCGCTGACGGGCGCGGCGTCGAAGCCGGGCCGTCCCCGTGGCCTGGTCATCGCCCCCACCCGGGAGCTCGCCGACCAGATCGCCGACGTCCTGGGCGACCTCGGTGCCGCGGCGGGCCTGCGGGTGCTGGCCTTCGTCGGCGGCGAGAACATCAACCGGCAGAAGCTCAAGCTCGCCGCGCCCGTCGACATTGCGGTGGTCACCCCGGGCCGGGCGCACGATCTGCGGCGGCAGGGGCAGCTGTCGCTTGACGACGTCACCGACGTGGTCATCGACGAGGCCGACGAGTTGGCGGATCTGGGGTTCCTCCCCGATGTCCTCGGCCTGGTCCGCGCCACCCCGCGCGACGCGCGACGCATGCTCTTTTCGGCGACCCTGGACGAGACCGCCGATGTCCTGATGAAGGGCCGCGAGCCCGTCCGCCACGAGGTCTCCGCGGTGACGGTGTCGGTGGACACCATGAAGCACCTGGTGTTCCGCGTGCCGGACAACGGCGTCGCCGACGAGGTCTGCGCGTGGATCGCCGCCCGCGAGGGTCGCGTGGTCTTCTTCGCCAACACCCGCGACCGCGTCGTGGGCCTGGCCAAGCACCTGACGGAGCAGGGCATCCATGCCGAAGCCCTGCACGGCGACCGCGGGCAGACCGCCCGCCGCGAGGCGCTGGCCGGCTTCGCCTCCGGCGAGGTGCCCGTGCTGGTGGCCACCGACGTCGCCGCCCGCGGCATCGACGTCACCGACCTCGACCTCGTCGTCCACGCCGATCCGCCGCCCGAGGCGGCCACCTACGTGCACCGCTCCGGCCGGACCGCCCGCGCCGGGGCCACGGGCACCGTGGTGACCATCGTCCGCGACCGCCAGGCCGAATCGGTGACGGGGATGCTCCGCAAGGCGGGCGTCACGGCAGAAGTCATGGACGTCTCCCCCGGCTCGAAGGCCCTGAAGAAGTGGACCGGCGCGCGCAAACCCTCCGGCCCGGATCCCCGCGCCGGCCGCGACTCCCGCGCCACCCGCGGCGCGGGAGGCCGCCCCGGAACGCCGGGGACGGGCCGTCGTCAAGCGAAACCGACGGCGGGCGGCGGCCACCGGGGCCGGGGCAAACCGCCCGCCTCGCGGCCGCACCGCCCGAAGAAGAAGCGCGGGAAGAAGTAGACGGGAAGAAGTGGGCGGGCGGGTCACCTGACCGGCAGCGACGCTGCGGAGTAGGATCTTTCCCTAATCATGGACATATTTCTCAACATCGTCGCCGTGGTCGGCTTCATCGCGCTGACCGCGGGCACGGGACTTTTCGTCGCGTTCGAATTCGCGGTCACGGGGCTGGAACGGTCGGCGATCGAGACCGACGTGGAAAAGCGCGGCGACGGTCCGGCGCACTCGGTGCGCAAGGCCCACAACAAACTGTCGTTCCACCTGTCGGGCGCCCAGCTGGGCATCACCCTGACCACGCTGGCCACCGGTTTCCTGGCGGAACCGGTGCTCGCCCGGTACTTCACCCCGATGCTGGAGTGGATCGGGCTCTCCGAGTCCGCCACCGGGCCGACGGCGCTGGTGCTGGCCCTCATCGTGGCAACCGGGCTGTCGATGATCTACGGCGAGCTGGTGCCCAAGAACGTCGCCATCACCGAACCGCTCGGCGTCGCGCGCGTCACCGCCCGGCCCGTGATGTGGTTCAACTGGGTGTTCTACCTGTTCATCCAGTCGATGAACGTCACCGCCAACTGGATGGTGCGCAAGATGGGCATCGAACCGGCCGACGAACTGGCCTCGGCCCGTTCGCCGCAGGAGCTCGGGGCGCTGGTGCGCAACTCCGCCCAGCACGGTGCGCTGGACAAGCAGAAGGCGCAGATGCTGCAGAGCTCGCTGAAGTTCGGCGAGACCACCGCGGAAGACCTGATGACCCCGCGTTCGACCATCGTGTCGCTGGCCGCTGACGCCACCGTCGACGACCTGCTGTCCACGGCCCTGGAATCTGGCCGTTCGCGTTTCCCCGTCACCGACGGCGACCTCGACGCCACCATCGGCGTCGTCCACGTCAAGGACGCGTTCACCGTCCCCGCCGCCCGGCGCAAGTCCACGCACGTGTCGCAGCTGGCCCGCCAGGTGCCGGTGCTGCCGCAATCGCTCGACGGCGATGCGGTGCTCGAGGCCGTGCGCTCCGCGGGCTCCCAGATCGCGTTGGTCGCCGATGAGTACGGCGGCACCGCGGGAATCATCACCATCGAGGACGTGGTCGAGGAGATCCTCGGCGAGGTCTACGACGAGTACGACGACGCCGAAGCCGAGCAGGAAGTCCGCCGCGTCACCGAGGGCTGGGATTGCTCCGGCCTGGTCCGCGTCGACGATCTGCCGAACAAGGTCGGATACTTCGCGCCCGACGGCGACCACGAGACCCTCGGCGGCGTGATCATGCTCGCGCTGGGCCGCATCCCCGCCGAAGGCGACGTGGTGCTGCTGCCGGAGACCGACCGCGACATGCTCGACGAATTCGAGTCCGGCCTGGCCGGGCGCTGGTACGCCCGCATCCTGGAGATGGACGGCCGCCGCGTCGACCGCGCCCTGCTGATCCCCATCACCGACGAGCGCGCGAAGGAGATGTTCGACCGATGAGCGACTGGTTCGGAATTTCCCTCACCGTCCTGCTGCTGGCGTTCAATGCTTTCTTCGTCGGCGCGGAGTTCGCCCTCATCGCCGCCCGCCGCGACCGCCTGGAGGCATTGATCGCCCAGGGCAAGAAGCGGGCCAAGACGGTCCTGGGCGCTACCGAGCACCTGTCCATGATGCTCGCCGCCGCCCAGCTCGGCATCACCATCTGTTCGCTGCTGCTGGGCAAGGTCTCGGAGCCGGCGATCGCGCATCTGCTGGAGGAGCCGTTCGCCGCCGTCGGCGTGCCGGAGTCCCTGCTGCACCCGATCAGTTTCGCCATCGCGCTGCTGTTCATTTCGATCCTGCACATCCTGCTCGGCGAGATGGTGCCCAAGAACATCGCCCTGGCCGGCCCGGAGACCATGGCCATGTGGCTGACGCCGGCGCATCTGGCGTTCTACAAGATGACCAAGCCCCTGCTGCTGTTCTTCAACTGGGTCGCCCGCCACACTCTGGCGTGGTTCGGCATCACGCAGAAAGACGAGCTGGATTCCACGGTCAACACCGACGAACTCGCGTCCATGATCGCCGAGTCCCGGCAGGAGGGGTTGCTCGACGACGAGGAGCACTCGCGCCTCAACCGCGCCCTGTCCTCCGAGAACAGGTCCATCCGGGAGGTGCTCATCGTGCCGTCGAAGATCCGCACGGTGCCCGCGTCGCCGACGGTGGGCGACCTGGAGGCCGCGGTGACAGAAACCGGGTTCTCCCGCTTTCCGGTCAGCGGCACCGATGGAGGCTACCGGGGCTACATCCACGTCAAGGACGTCCTAGACCGCGTGCTCGACCCGGCGTCGGGCCCCGAGACGCCGATCCCCGACGAGGAGATCCGCGAGCTCATCTCCGTCGACGCCGACGGCGCCATCGACCGCACCATGCGCGAAATGCGCCGCCGGTCCGCGCACATGGCCATGGCCGTCGGGGACGGCGGACCCGTCGGCATCGTGACG
>DHCFD07801__coassemble_1411_pt1 | contig 16200 bp, 13 predicted proteins | sample DHCFD07801__metabat2_high_PE_015 | metagenome-assembled genome bin DHCFD07801
TCTTGGACTCCAGGCGCTCGCGCTCGAGCATGTTCTTGAAGTCCATGTTGCCGCCGACGTTGAGCTGCAGGGTGCGCTCCAGGCGCACGCCGCGATCCTCGAACAGCTTGGCCATCACGCGGTGGGTGATGGTCGCGCCGACCTGGGACTTGATGTCGTCGCCGACGATCGGGACGCCGGCGTCCTCGAACTTCTTGGCCCACTCGGGGTCGGAGGCGATGAAGACGGGAAGGGCGTTGACGAAGGCCACGCCGGCGTCGATGGCGCACTGGGCGTAGAACTTGTCGGCCTGCTCGGAGCCAACGGGGAGGTAGGACACCATGACGTCGACTTCGGCGTCCTTGAGGGCCTGGACCACGTCGACGGCCTCGCGGGCGGATTCGTCGATGGTCTCGGCGTAGTACTTGCCGATGCCGTCGAGGGTCGGGCCGCGCTGGACCTCGATTCCGAGGGTCGGCACGTCCGCGATCTTGATGGTGCAGTTCTCGGAGGCGTTGATCGCCTCGGAGAGATCCTTGCCCACCTTCTTGTCATCGACGTCGAACGCCGCGACGAACTCGATGTCGGAGACGTGGTAGTCGCCGAACTGAACGTGCATCAGGCCGGGGACGTCGTCACCCGCCTTCGCGTCACGGTAGAACTCCACGCCCTGGACGAGCGAAGAGGCGCAGTTGCCGACGCCGACGATTGCAACGCGAACGGAACTCATGAAATGCGGACTCCTTGATTCGACTTGCGGTGGGGGAGGAGGCTCGATGCTGAAGAGCCCGGTCCCAAGGTGCTGACGCTATACCCACTTGGGCCCGGGATCGCATTTGCGTTCCCGTGGGGGCGAAGGTGAACCGATAAAGCGGGGGTGCTCGCCCGGGGGTGCCTGTTACTGTGGGCGGGTGATCACGTGGCGCGATGAGGTCGACCACACGCTGCTCCGCAATGCGGAGCTGGCGCGCTGGCGGAGCGGGGAGGTGCCCGCCGCGAAGCTGCGCGACGCCGACCCCAGGCTCGTCGCGGCGGCCAGATTCCACGGTGAACCGGCCGGCGCCACGTGCCCGCTTTGTCGCAATGGGGACCTCCGACTCGTATCCTGGGTTTTCGGAGAGAACCTGGGACATCGTTCGGGCACCGCGTGCGGTGCTTCCGAACTGGACCATCTGGTTGCCGAGCGTGGCCCGTGCACCGTGCAGACGGTGGAAGTTTGCCCCGAGTGCCGGTGGAATTTCCGGGTGCGCACCGCGACGGCGGAAGCCGCCGCGGCAGATTGAAGCATGAACCGATTTGGAGAGAGCCCGTGAGCAAGGATCCTCGAGACAACGCCAGCGGCCCCGGCGACCCGGGGTCGTCCGGCGGCGAATGGTGGGATGACGACGGCTCCGGCGACGCCGGTGCCCGCGAGGCCGGCGGCGCCCATCGCGCTTCCGGCGCATCGGCGGCATCGGCCGGTGCGGCCGGAGCCGCAGGCGCGTCCGGAGCCCGCGACGGTTACCCCGGCGGCGATTACGACGCCGCCGACGAGGAGTACGGCGCCGGGGACGACCTCGACGGCGACCTCGACGATGAGGTGGAGGAAGACGTGGAGGAAGGCGGCGGCAAGCGCCGCGGCATCTGGACGTGGTTGGCCGTGGCCGCCGTGCTCATCGTTCTGTTCCCCGTGGCGGTCTTCGGCATCGCCTACGTGGCGACCGACGTCCCGGAGCCCGAGGAACTGGCCAACGACCAGATCGCGGTGATCTACGACAACAGCGGCGAAAACGAGATCGCCCGCATCGTCCCGGAGGCGGGCAACCGCCGCGCGGTCGAGCTGGAAGAGGTCCCCTCGGTGGTGCGCAATGCCGTGCTCGCCGCGGAGGACCGCGAGTTCTACACGAACCCGGGCTTCTCGCTGAGCGGTTACGCGCGCGCCGCATGGGGCGTCATCACCGGCAACCCGTCCGCCGGCGGTGGCTCGACGATCACTCAGCAGTACGTGAAGAACGCCGTCGTCGGCAACGAGCGCACCATCACCCGCAAGGCCAAGGAACTGGTCATGTCCGCGAAGATGGCGCAGGAGTGGTCGAAGGACGACATCCTCGAGGCGTACCTGAACACCATCTACTTCGGCCGCAACGGCTACGGCATCGCCGCGGCCTCCGAGGCGTACTTCGGCAAGCCCGTCGGCGAGCTCACCGCCGCGGATGCGGCCGTCCTCGCCGCGTCGATCCAGCGCCCGTCGGCCCTGGATCCGTGGACGAACCGCCCGGAAGCGGAGCAGCGCTGGAACTACGTCCTCGACGGCATGGTCGACATGGGTGTGCTGACCGAGGCGGACCGCGCCGCCCAGGTGTACCCGGAGACGCTCGACCCGGCGCTGGTGCCGCAGCAGGCGCCCGAGCCCGGCCCGGCCGCGATGATCAAATCGCAGGTGCTCGCCGAGCTCGATCGTGAGGGGATCACCGAGCAGGAGGTCAACACGCTCGGCCTGCGGGTGACCACCACCATCGACTCGACCGCCCAGGAGGCCGCGCTGGATGCGGCGGAGAACTACTTGTTCTCCGACGACATGCGGGCCGCCATCGTTTCGGTGGAGCCGAAGACGGGCGCCGTGCGCGCCTACTACGGCGGCGAGGATCCCAATGGCTGGGACTACGCCAACTCCGGCTTGCAAACCGGTTCGACGTTCAAGATCTTCGCCCTGGCCGCCGCACTCGACCAGGACATCCCGCTGTCCGCCCAGTATTCGTCCGCGCCGGTGCAGTCCGGCAACGTGACCATGTACAACGCCGGCGGCGCGTCGTGCGGCGTGTGCCCGATCTCCGAGGCGCTCAAGCAGTCGCTGAACACGCCGTTCATCCGTCTGCAGCGCGATCTGAAGAACGGCCCCACCGACACCGCGACCATGGCCCACAAGCTCGGCGTCGCCGAGTCCATCCCGGGAATCGAGCGCACGCTGCTCGAGGAAAACGGCGAGGCCCTCGACGGCATCGCGCTGGGCCAGTACCAGACCCGCCCGCTGGACATGGCGGTCGGCCTGGCCACGCTGGCCAACGACGGCGTGTACCAGCAGACGCACTTCGTCGAGAAGGTGGAGACCGCCAACGGCGAAGTCCTCTTCGAGCGCGAGAACGGCGACGGCGAGCGCCGCGTGTCCGAGGGCGTCGCCACCAACACCATCGACGCGATGAAGCCCATCGCCTCGTACAACAGCAAGGCGCTGGCCGGCGGCCGTCAGTCCGCGGCCAAGACGGGCACCACGCAGCTCGGCGACACCGGCCTGAACAAGGACGCCTGGATGATCGGCGCCACCCCGCAGCTGTCCACCGCCGTGTGGGTCGGCAACGTCGACGGTTCCGCCCTATACAACGCGTACGGCGGGGTCATGTACGGCGCGAACACTCCGGCGGACCTGTGGAAGTACACCATGGACAACGCCCTGGTGAACGAGGACTGGGAGACCTTCACCTCCCCGACGGCCGTCGGCGGAGTCGCCGGCGCCCCGGCCTGGTCCGGCAACGTCGCCCCGGCCGCCCCCGCCCAGGAGGTGACGCCGGAGACCACCGAGGAACAGCCCGCGGAGGAGGCGCCCCCGGCGATCCCCGAACTCCCGGCACCGCCACCCGGCGGCGGCGGTGGAATCGGTGATCTGCTCCCTTTCCCGGCCCCTGGTGACGGAGGCGGGCAGGAACCGGGCGGTGGCGGCGGCGAGCAGCCGGCCCCCGCGCCCGCGAACTGATCCCCGCTGTACCGAGCCACACCCGCGGGGGCCGGAGTACTTCCGGCCCCCGCACCGTCCGAAAGGGGAGCGATCCCCGGCCGCGGAACCCATCCACCACGACCCCCAGGAACGGCGAGTCAATTGAGCCCGATGCTGATCCTCACGATGGCGAGCGTCTTCGTGGGTTTCCTCCTCTTCGGCGGAGCCTTCTACGGCTTCATGTACAAGTGGCCCCAGCGCCGCGTGTGGGCGCTCGCCATCGGCGCCCTCGTCATGGCGACGATCGTCCCGGTGATCATCGCCCTGTTCCACGCGGCCACGGGGGAGTGACGCCGGTCCGTCGCAAAGCATGCGGCCCGTGACCGGCCCACCAACCTGAACGACCCGCCCGGCCCACCGCGCGAGCCCCGCACATGAAGGATTATGTGCGGGGCTTTCGCATGGGCTACTCTGGTCGGGTTGCCTGACGCAACGACCCTCCTGCCACGCGGAGGTCGGGGCGCGGACCCGGCGGACAGACCCGCCGCGCGAGCCCCCGTCGAACGCTCCCCGTGGCCGAAACACGAAAAACTAGACCATAGGAGGTGATGAGGTCCGTGCGTCACTACGAAGTCATGATCATCCTCGATCCGTCGCTGGATGAACGCACCGTCGGCCCGTCCCTGGAGAAGTACCTCGACATCGTTCGCCAGGAAAAGGGCGACGTCGAGAAGGTGGACATCTGGGGCAAGCGCCACCTGGCGTACCCCATCGAGAAGAAGGACGAGGGCATCTACGTGGTCCTCGACCTGAAGTGCGAGCCGGCCGCCGTGCTGGAGCTCGACCGTCGTCTCAACCTGAACGACTCCATCCTGCGCACCAAGGTGCTGCGGGGCGATCGCTAGTTTTCCCGCGGGACCCTTCGGGGACCCGTACGGGACCGTAGGATGGCGGGCGTAAACAGCCCGACACCGACACATCGCCCAAACCGAACAGGAGCGAACCATGGCACAGGGAGACACCCCCATCACGCTGATCGGCAACGTCGTCGCCGATCCCGAGCTGCGCTACACCCCGTCGGGTGCCGCGGTGGCGAACTTCCGCGTGGCGTCCACGCCGCGCGTGTTCAACCGCGAGTCGAACCAGTGGGAGGACGGGGACGCATTGTTCCTGACCTGCAACATCTGGCGCGAAGCGGCGGAGAACGTGATGGAGTCCCTGAGCAAGGGCATGCGCGTCATCGTGCAGGGCCGCTTGCGCCAGCGGAGCTACGACACCCGCGAGGGTGAGCGCCGCACGGTGTACGAGATCGAGGTCGACGAAGTCGGCCCGTCCCTCAAGTTCGCTTCGGCCCAGGTCACCCGCAACCCCCGCTCCGGCGGTCAGGGTGGCGGCGGCGGCCAGGGCTTCGGCGGCGGCAACCAGGGCGGACGCGGCTTCGGCGGCGGAAGCCAGGGTGGCGGCCAGAACCAGGGCAATTTCGGCGGCCAGGGCGGACGCGGAGGAAACCAGGGCTTCGGCGGCGGACAGCCGACCGAGGACCCGTGGAACTCCGCTCCCCAGTCCGGCGATTTCGGTGGCGGCGACGAGCCGCCGTTCTAGATCCGGTCCCAGCGATCACACCTAATCCGACGTTAGAAATATCCAGCGAAAGGCAGGGATCATGAAGCTGATCCTCACCGCCGCCGTCGACAAGCTCGGTGTCCCGGGAGACATCGTCGAGGTCAAGGCCGGCTATGGACGTAACTACCTGCTTCCCCGCGGTATGGCCATCGTGGCCACCCGTGGTGCTGAGAAGCAGATCGAGGGCATTCGCCGTGCCCAGGAGGCCCGTGAGATCCGGGACCTCGACCACGCTCGCGAGGTCAAGGCCAAGCTCGACGCGCTCGAGAACGTTTCCGTCGCCGTGAAGGCGTCGGAGACGGGCAAGCTGTTCGGTTCGGTCACGGCCGGCGACGTCGCGGACGCGGTCCGCAAGGCGTCCGGCCAGGCCATCGACAAGCGTTCCGTGGAGCTCTCGGCCGGCCAGATCAAGGCCACCGGCAAGCACACCGTTGACATCGCGCTGCACCCGCAGATCACCGCGCATGTTTCCGTGGAGGTCGTCGCCGCGTAATTCGCGGCTCATGACGGCGGCCGGATTTCCGGCCCATCGACAACAGCGCACCCCGGCCCCTCCCGTTCATTCGGGCAGGGGCCGGAGGTGTGTCCGGGGGTCGTTGCCGTGTGCCCGGGGGTTCTTGCTTTGCGACGGCCCGGTGTTCGCGTGCTTGGCGCGGAATCCATTTTCGGCGGGGTTCCGCAACTCTTGTGGCGGCGTTGAATCAATGGGGGACGGGCGATGGCGCCCGGTTGACGGGGTTGTGGAAAAACTGTTGGGGAGTTTCCCCAGGACACCACCGTCAGCTGGCGCGGAAAGCGAACGCGAGATGAAGTTCGGGCTCCGTCGCCAGCCCCCGGAGCGATGGCCGAAATCACCCCCGAACGGGCCAGGAAGGTCGGAATAGTGGCGTGACCTGCATGTTCGCAGGTTCATGCAGGTCGTGGTGTTTGCGGCTCCGATGTCATGCCGGAACGGTCCACACCGTGGCCTGGGGATTCATGATCCGTTCACATTCCGTCCCCAGGGTTATCCACAAAGGCTGTGGATAACTCTGTGGGAAGGATCGCATGAAGTGAGTTTTCGAACAGCGGAAACGGGTGTCCGATCCGGGGCGCGGGGTAGCCTGTGGCGGAGCCGGAGGACAGCGATGAAGGGTGCACGAAGAGATGGGTGAACCGATGGGGCAACCGCGGGGTTCCGCAGATGATGGGGCGTATTCGGCGTCGTACGACGACGTGCCGCCGCCCCCGGAGTCCGAGGATTTTGGGGCAGGCCAGGGGTCGGCCGGTCCGTCGTCGAGCTCCGGCGGTTCCGGGGGCTTCGGCCGCGGCCGCCGCGGCAACGGCGATCGGGACCGCGGCGAGCGCGCCACGCGCGGCGTGGACTTCGGCCGGCAGCCGCCGCACAACATCGAGGCGGAGCAGGGCGTCCTCGGCGGCATGCTGCTGAGCCCCACGGTCATCGCCGACGTGTACGAGCTGCTCAAGCCGGAGGACTTCTACCGTCCGGCGCATCAGGCGATCTACGAGGCGATCCTGCACCTTTACGGCGAGGCCGACGAGGTCGATCCGATTCTGGTGGCGGGCCGGCTGGATCGCATGGGCGATCTGGAGCGCATCGGCGGCGCGCCGTACCTGCACACCCTGGTCGCCATGGTGCCCACTGCGGCGAACGCCCACTACTACGCCAAGATCGTGGCCGAGAAGGCGACCATCCGCCGTCTGGTGGAGGCGGGCACGCAGATCGTGCAGCTCGGGTACGCGGGTGCGGAGGACTCGGAGCCGGAGGTGCTGGTCGACCAGGCGCAGCAGATCGTCTTCGGCGTCGGCCGCGATTCCGAGAAGGCCGACTACTCCTCGATGTCCGAGCTGATGGACCCGGCGCTGGAGGAGATCGACCTGATCAGCCAGCAGGGTGGCCTGGCGCAGGGCGTGCCCACCGGTTTCCACCGTCTCGACGAGTTGACCAATGGCCTCCACGGCGGCCAGATGATCATCATCGCCGCGCGCCCCGGCGTGGGTAAGTCGACCATCGCCCTGGACTTCATGCGGTCGGCGTCGATCACCCATGGCAAGGCGTCGGTGATCTTCTCGCTGGAAATGTCGAAGATCGAGATCATGATGCGCCTGTTGTCGGCGGAGACCGAGATCGACCTGTCCAAGCTGCGCTCCGGAAACATGGAGCCGGGGGACTGGAACAAGCTCGTCGAGCGCACCGAGCAGATCCGCGAGGCACCGCTGTTCATCGACGACTCACCGAACCTGACCATGATGGAGATCCGCGCCAAGGCGCGGCAGCTGAAGCAGAAGCACGATCTCGAGTTGATCGTGCTGGACTACCTGCAGCTGATGTCGTCGGGCAAGCGAGTCGAGTCCCGCCAGCAGGAGGTGTCGGAGTTCTCCCGCCAGCTGAAGCTGCTGGCCAAGGAACTCGACGTGCCGTTGATCGCCATTTCGCAGCTGAACCGTGGCCCGGAAGCCCGCACGGACAAGAAGCCTCAGGTGGCGGACCTCCGCGAATCCGGTTCGCTGGAGCAGGACGCGGACATGGTCATGCTGCTGTATCGGCCCGATTCACAGGAGGTCGAGCACGAGCGCGCCGGCGAGTCCGACATCATCCTGGCCAAGCACCGTGGCGGCCCGATCGGCACCGTGACGGTGGCCAATCAGCTGCGCTACTCGCGCTTCGTCAACATGGCGCACGAGCAGTAGGAGGGGCGCCGGAGGTTCCCGAACCAGGGGTGTTCCCGCTCACGTTTCTTCCCATGCCTGGTCAGGGTGGGTAAACTCCCTTATCCGCGACAACGGGAGCAATTTCCGCGTGCCCGCGCGACCCCGAACGGGTGCGCCGCACGCGGTTGAATCGGAGGAATCTTTGGCGGGAACGGTGGCGGCCACGGCGACGGACGCGACCCCGAAGGCTCGGGGCCGCGTCGATTGGGTCGATTCCGCGAAGGGGTTGTGCATCCTCCTCGTGGTGCTCGGCCACGCCATCACGGAGCTGAACAACCACGGTTACTCCACCGGCATCTGGGACGACGTGAACTTCATGCTCGGCCCGATCCGCATGCCGTTGTTCTTCCTGCTGTCCGGCCTTTTCGCCGCCAAGGCCCTGTCCGAGTCATGGCACCGCCTGGCCAACCGCCGAATCTGGGTGATGGTCTGGCTGTACGTGCTGTGGGTGCCGCTGCGCGATCTGGTGCTGGCGCTGCTGCCCGGGTCGCACGTCACCGAGACCGGCTTCATCGCCGCGCCCCGGATCTTCGACTCCGCCAACTGGGGCCCGTTGCTCTACAACTCGCTGCACGCTCTGGTGGAGCCGACGTCGTACCTGTGGTTCCTGTGGGCGCTGGCGTTGTTCGCCATCCTGACCAAGGCCACCCGCCACGTCCCCCCGATCGTGCAGATCGCCGTGGCCGCGGCCGTCAACGTGTTCGCCCCGTTCGCGGCGGTGAGCTGGTCGTGGGATTTCGTGTCCAAGATGTACGTCTTCTACGTCCTGGGCATCTACGGCGCCCCGTACATTTTCCGCATGGTGGCGCGGCGCCCCATCGGATTCCTGGCGGCGTCCGTCGGCGCCTATGCGGCGGTGGCGGGCTGGATCCTGCTGACGTTCCCGTCCTTCAATGCCGGCAACCAGGGCTTCGTCCGCCTGTTCCTGTCGCTGGCGGGCGTGTTCGCGGCGGTCAACATCATGGCCATGCTGCAGGGCACGCCGGTGGTGAAGCCGTTCGAGAAGATCGGCCGCCGCACCCTGCCGGTGTTCCTCATGCACATCCCGATCCTGTCGATGATCGCGATCGTCGCGGACCAGTTCCTCGACGCGGACCCGGGTCTGCCGTGGCAGCCGGTCATCGCCACCGCCATCGCGGCGGCGCTGTGCCTGGGCCTGTACCGCCTGATCCTGCGCGCCGGCGGCGGGTGGCTGTTCAAGCGCGCCGACTGGTTCGTCCGCTTGACGACGCCCACCTCCGCCCCGGCCACCCCGGGGCCCGTGGTGGCCCCGCGGACCGTCGAGGCGGGACGGGGCAATGCCGTGGCGGCACGCCGCGACCACGAGGGGGAGCGGCGATGAAGCTGGCGACGCTGCGCATCGACGGCGGCACCAGGGCGGCGGTGCTGGGCAACGGTTCCGCGGTGCTCCTGGACGCCTCCTGCGTCGGCGATCTGATCGCCGCGGAGGGTTGGCGCGCCGGCGTCGACGCGGTCCTCGGCGACCACGGCGGCGACGCCGACCCGGACCGCCTGGTCCCCGAATCCGAGTGGGCGCTGGCGCCGCTGATCCCGCGCCCGGGGAAGATCTTCTGCGTCGGGCTCAACTACGCCGCGCACATCGACGAGATGGGCCACGACCGCCCGGACGTGCCCACGCTGTTCGCCAAGTTCGCCGATGCCCTGGCCGGCCCCCGCGACGACCTCATGGTCCACGCCGACGCCGCAGGGGCCCTCGACTACGAAGGCGAGCTTGCGGTGGTGATCGGCGAGACGACGTACCGCGTCGACGAGGACGAGGCAGCGCGCCGCATCGCGGGCTACGCCATCCTCGACGACTTCACGCAGCGCGACGCCCAGTACGCGACCCAGCAGTGGCTCCAGGGCAAGACGCTGCAGCGGACGTCCGCGTTCGGCCCGTGGCTGGCCACGCCGGACGAGTTCGACGCGGTCACCGCCCGCGTGCGCACGTGGGTCGACGGAGAGCTGCGCCAGGACGCGCCCATCGCCGACCTGGTGTTCCCGCCCGCCGCCCTCGTCGCCTACGTGTCGCGCTTCGTGCAGCTCAATCCCGGCGACGTCATTTCCACGGGGACCCCCGCCGGAGTCGGCCATGGGATGGACCCCAAGACGTACCTGCGCGACGGGCAGGAAATCCGCGTGGCCATCGATGGCCTGGGGGAACAGCGCAACATTCTGCGCATCCGGTAGCGTCCGGGGCAGGCGGCCGCCGGTCGCCGCCGCCGTGCCGGGCACCCAGGGCGGGTGCGTGCCGGCCGGGACGTCGTGAAGCGAACGCCCGCGGGGAATACCCGCAGGGGTGTGCGCGTTGTTCGGGGCGTGCCGGGAAGCGGCACTTCGCGGGGGCATGCCCCGCGACCCCGATGAATCTTAGGAGCCCGTTCATGGCCACGATCGACGTCACCAACGAGACCTTCGCCCAGACGATCCAGGACAACGACATCGTGCTCGTCGACGCCTGGGCCGAGTGGTGCGGCCCGTGCCGCCAGTTCGCCCCGATCTTCGAGCAGGTGTCGGAGCAGCACTCGGACGTCGCGTTCGCGAAGCTCGACACCGACGCCAACCAGGAGATTTCGGCCGCCCTGGGCATCCAGTCGATCCCGACCCTGTTCCTGTTCCGCGAGGGCATCCTGCTGTTCCAGCAGGCCGGCGTGATGCCGCCGCAGGCTCTCGAGGATCTGCTGCGCCAGGCCCGCGAGCTGGACATGGCCGACGTGCGCCGCCAGATCGAGGAGCAGATGGCCGCCGACGAGGCCGCCCGCGGCGACGACGCCGCCGCCCCGCAGCAGTAGCCTGCGTCGGCAGCTGGTGGCCGGCGGCTGACCGCCGGCCGTCACGAGTCAATCGTTACGCGTCGTTGCGGCGCATCTGCCAGCCGAGGCCGAAGCCCGCGGCGGTCGCCGCCAGCAGGGCCAGAACCCACGGGGTGGCGGAGCCGCCGGCATCGGCGTCCGCCGCGGTGACCGAACCCGCCTGGCGGATCGCCTCGTCGCCGCGTTCCTCCACCGACGCGCCGCCTTCCGGGAAGACGTGCGCGATCGACGCCGTGAAGTCCGCCGGCGACACGTGGCGGGTCAGCACCGCCATGACGTACCGGTCGTCCTCGCCGAAGAAACCGGCCGACGTGCGGATCTTCGGGTCCACCCAGCCGCCCTTGACCCCGATGAACTCGTCGGGCAGCGCGGCGCGCAGGCCGATGTTCTGGTCCGCGTTGCCGTAGGAGTACCGCGGCAGCGAATACATCAGCTGCACCAGGTAGCGGGTCTCCACCTCGGACATGCCGCCGTCGCGCTCGAGCATCCCCTCGAAGAACGTGACCATGTCGGCGGCCGATGCCTGCGTCGAACCCCAGTCGGAGTTCGGGATGGTCGTGTCGCCGAGCCCGTAGCGTTCCTTGACGCTGTCGATGACCTTCGTGCCGCCGTAGTTGCGCCACAGGGCGTTGGTGGCGTCGTTGTCGGAGTAGCGGATCATGTCGTCGCGAAGCATCGCGTCGACGTTGCCTTCCACGGGCATGTCGCCCTCGCCGGCCTCGATCTCGCCCTTGCGCCCGGGCCGTTCGTAATTGGTGTAGCCGACGACCTCGGCGATGAACACCTTGGACAGGCTGGCCAGCGCGAACGGGTCCTGGCACTGGTCGTTGCAGACGATTTCGCCGGTCTCGCGGTCGAGGAACGCCATGCCGATCAGGCCGCCCTTGTCGGTGATGGTCTCCGTCGCCTCGTCCATGCGCGCCCGGATCTCGCGGCCGACGTCGGTGGTCGGCTCGGGGATCGCCGGCTCGTCGGTGGACTCGTCAGCGGCCTTGTCGGTCGTCTTGTCGGTGGCGGGCTTTTCGTCCGGGGTCTTCTCGTCGGTGGCCTTCTCGTCGGACGTCTTCTTTTCCGCGGCGGCGGCCGTTGGGAGAGCGAAAGGCGCGTCGGAGGCCTGCGTCGGCACGGCGGCGGGCGCGGCGGCGAGGAAAAGCGCCGCGCAAGCGGACGCGGCGGCAATGCGCCGGCCCGGGAACCGGGGGTTGAACATGAATCGTGACATTACATCGACCGTGCACCGGTTTCGTCCGCAGGCCGGTGCTATTCCGGTCACTGCTTCGTCGCCCGGCCAGGTGCGTCGCGTTTACGTAGAATTCGAAGTCGACGAACCGAAAGGAGCCCCGCGACATGGCGAATCCGTTCAGCAAGGGCTGGAAGTACATGATGTCCTCGTTCGACAAGAAGATCGACGACAACGCAGACCCCAAGGTGCAGATCCACCAGGCGGCGGAGGCCGCGCGCGAACAGCACCGGCAGATCCAGGAGCAGGCGGCCGCGGTGATCGGCAACCGCAACCAGCTGGAGATGTCGTTGTCGCGGCTGCAGAAGGAGCGCGACAAGCTGACCGCGAACACCCGCGCCGCCGTGCAGCAGGCCGACGCCGCCCGCGCCGCCGGGGACGCCGCGAAGGCGCAGGAGCTCGAGCACACCGCCGAGATCTTCGCCTCGCAGCTGGTCAGCATCGAGACCGAGATCGATCAGACCACCGAGATGCACGGCCAGGCGGTGCGCGCGGCGGAGGAGGCGCAGCAGCAGGCGAAGCGGTCGCAGGTGGAGTACGAGCAGATCAAGACGCAGATCCGCGAGCTGGAGTCGCAGGCCGACCAGGCGAAGATGCAGGAGACCACGTCGCGGACCCTCGATGGGCTGCAGGGCGCCGCCTCGAACCCCAACGTGCCGACCCTCGATGGCGTGCGCGAGAAGATCGAGTCCCGGTACGCCAACGCGCTCGGCGCCCAGGAGCTGGCCGCCAACTCGCACACCGGCCGCATGGCCGAGATCGAGGCGTCCGGAGCCGACGCCCGCGCCGACGCGCGTCTCGCCGAGATTCGCGCGCAGATGGCGGCGGAGTCCGGCGGCAACGAGCTGGGCAAGGGCTCGGCGGGCGAGCTCGAGGCCGGCGATGACGCCGCGGCCGACGTCGATGACGCGGACGTCACCCTGGAGGAGCCCGGCGACGCCGGAACGAAGGGCAAGCCGGGGGTCTAGGACCGTCGGATGCGCCGACGCCCGCCTGCCCCGGTTGGGGCGGGCGGGCGTTTTCGCTTGTCGACGACGCCGATCAGTCGAGCGTGGCGGCGCCTCCGTTGCGGCGGTTGAGCAGCACGCCGCGGATGCCGGCGTGGAAGCCGTCGCGCAGATTCACGCGCTGGCCGTCGGTGAGCGTGTACTCGTGGAGGGTCTCGCACGCGAACTGCAGCAGCGGCCGGTCGATCTCCGGGGGCAGGCCGCCGCCGGAGAGCAGGTGGGCCTCGTCGCGCTGGCGATCGGACGCGGCGGACTCGTACCACCACAGCGCGTACTGCTGGCCCACGTCGAACGGCGACTGGAATCCCGCCGAGGCCCACACCTCGTTGGGCAGCGGCACGTACCGGGAACGCAGCTTGCGGCGCGGCGCCATCATCGACGGGTTCGGCCGGGGGCCGGGCTTCGCGGGGGAGCCGGACTCTGCACCGGACTCTGCGCCGGATGCGGCACCGGACTCTGCGCCGGATGCGGCACCGGACTCGGGGCCGGGGCCGAACTCGGCCTCCGCGACCGCGCCGGAAACGACCCCGGATGCGTCGCCGGATGCCGGCCCCGAACGCTCCGGCGCTTTCGGGGCGGCGCCGGCCTCCGGTTCCGCCGCCTTCGCGTCACCGGGTTTGCCCGGCTTCTCCGGCTCCTCGGCGGACTCGGCACGCTCGGGCTGCGCCGACTCCGCCGGATTCGCGGTGGCCCCGGCCGACGCGGGCTGCTGCTTCGCCGCGGCCCCGGCCTGCTCGTGCGCCTTCGCCGCCGCAGCGGCAACCGCGGCGATGGCCTCCGCCGGATCCATGGGGGCGGGCTTGGCGGCACCGTCCCCGGCCACGCCGGCGCGCTGGGCGGCGGCATGCTCGGCCTGCGCGGGGATCTCCCGCGCGCCGGCCTTCGCGGCGGCCTCGGTCTCGGCGACCTTCGGCGCATCCGCCTTTGCGGTCGGCGTCGCGGCGTCGGCCTCCGGGCATTCCTCCGCCGAATCCGAATCGGCGGCGGACGGGCCGTCGTCAAGCTTGGTTCCCGGAGGCGACACCCGGGTATCGGGCACCTTCGTGGCACCCGGTTCCTCGGGGGGCTCGACGTCGCCGAGCGGCTTGTCGCGCACGATCGGCGGCAGCGGCCCCTCCAGCACGTTGAGCTGCATGGACTCCGCGAAATCCTCGCGCGGATCGAGGATCGTGGTCGAATCGCAGGCATGCCGCAGCGCCGACGACATCGAATCCCAGCCGAAGCCGTACAAATGCACGCGCACGCCGGAGTTCGACGCCTCCGCCACGCCCGGCAGCATGTCGGCGTCGCCGGACACCAGGACCATGTCGGAGGCCTGGCCCCGCACGCCGGCGATCACCATGTCGGCGACCAGGCGCGTATCCACCGCCTTCTGCGTGCGGCGATCACCCCATTCGATGAGCTGCCCCGCACGCAGCTGCACGCCGTCGATGGTGCGCAAGGAACGTTGATAACGGTGCGGCCCCGACTCCGGGATGCCGTCGTACCAGAACTGCCGCTGCACCGGCTGCCCCAGCTGCTGCGTGATCATGCGGTCGAGAACATGCACCACCTCTCTGAGATCGATTTCCAATTGCCCGCGGGCGCCGGTCTCCCACGAGTTGTAAAAGCTCGCGAGCAGGTAAGACGTGTCGACGTACACCAATGTGCGTTCAAGCATGGGCTCCTTCAATCCGTTCATTGCTAACTAATGTCAGATTCGTTCACGTCCCAGGATGCATGAAAACGGGCGACCGGTGGCCGGATTGCCCGACGGGTACCGTTGATCGCGGTCGGATGGGTTGACGGCGGCGGGAAGGTGGCGGACCGGGTGAAACGGTGGTTCGCGATGCTCGTGGCGGTGACCGTCGTGGGGCAGGCCGTGTTCAACGGCGGGCGGGTGCTGCTGAGCTACCGCGTGCTGGGTTTCGGCGGCGACGCGGTGACCGTCGGCGTGTTCACCGCGGCGTTTTCGTTGGTGCCGTTGTGGATCGCGTTGCGCGCCGGGCGGCTGGTCGATGACGGGCACGCGCCGGCGGTGATGCGCGCCGGGCTCATCGCCACCGTCGCCGCGACCGCGGTGATGGCGTGGTCCGGGGGATTGGCCGTGCTGTTGGCGGGGTACGTCGCGCTGGGTTTCGCGCACATGACCACGCTGATCGCCGCGCAGGGGATGGTGTCGCGGCTGCGGGGCACCACGACGGGCCTGGATTCGCTGTTCGCCTACTTCACGCTGGGCATTTCGGTGGGGCAGTTGCTGGGCATCGTGTTCTCCGGATGGATCGCCGCAGGTGGGCAGGGTGATGGCGGCGTGGACACGACCCCGGCGCTGCTGTGGCTGACGGCCCTGGGGGCGTGCGCGCTGGTGGGCGGGTGGCCCGTCGCCTCTGCTTTCCGACGGCTCGTGCCCGACGCCGAGAGGCCCGGCGGCGGGGCGCCGGCGCATCTGCCGGTGTCGCGGATGCTGGTGCTGCCCGGGATGCCGGCCGCGATGGGTGCGTCGATCTCCGTGATCGTGGCCATCGATTTGCTGACCGCCTACATGCCGGTGCTCGGCGAAGAGATGGGCTTGTCCGTCGGCGAGGTGACGGTGATCCTCGCGGCGCGGTCCGGCCTGGCCGTGGTGTCGCGCGCGTTGATGCCGTGGGCGCTGGCGCGGGTGGACCGCGACCGGGTGCTGGTGGCGATGATCGCCGCCGGGGCGGTGCCGTTGCTGGTCACGCCGATGTTGGGGGAGGCGTGGATGTTGGCGGTGGCCACCGGCATCTGCGGTTTCGCGTGGGGGTTCGTCATGCCGATGACCATGACATGGGTGTCGTCGCTGGTGCCCGACACGGATAAGGCGATCGCGTTGTCCGTGCGATTGATGGGCAATCGTCTGGCGCAGGTCGCGTTGCCGGCCGCCGCCGGTGCCCTTGCGGCGAGTGCGGGAGTGGCGACGGTGTTCGTCATCTCCGGTGCCGTGCTCGGTGCTTCGGCCGTGGCGGCGGGAAAGTCGTTGGGTGGGGGCGCGCGGGGCGAAGGTAGCGGGGAACTGGGGCGCAGTAGGGCCCGATGATCGGCGGATGACTGCCGGAGGCACGTGACACTGGGCGTGCTTTCCGTGGGTTGACGTGGCGTTTTGCGTTGTTCTCGGCGGCGTGTGTAATGTTCTGGGAG
>DHCFD07801__coassemble_1435_pt1 | contig 15713 bp, 12 predicted proteins | sample DHCFD07801__metabat2_high_PE_015 | metagenome-assembled genome bin DHCFD07801
AGTCCGTCCGCCGGCCGCGGTAGCCCCGTTCGTAGGGCGCTTCACGCAACACATTCACGGCGATGTCCGCCCCCGCTTTCACGCGGGGGCGGGCATCGCCGTTGTCGCGGCATCGTCCCGGGTTGCTTTGCGACGCCCGCGTGGCCCCGGGTCCACCCGATTAACCTCCGGAAACGGCACTGAACTAAGCTGTCTATTCATGAACGGTGGACGAGATCGGGGACGCTTCCTGCTGGTGGCGCTGCGCGACGGCGACGACGTCGCGGTCGCCGAGTACGAGGACTTCCTGCGCGGCACGCGCTTGCCGAAGGACCGCCTGATCCACCACCCCATCACGTCGACGTCCGACGTGCTGCCCGACCTGTCCGGCTTCGACGGCGTCTTCGTGGGCGGCAGCCCCTTCAACGTCACGGACCTGGTGCATTCGGAGCTGCAGAAGCACGTCCACGATCAGCTCTACGACCTGCTCGTCTCCCCCGTTCCCACTCTGATGCTGTGCTACGGAAACAGCTTCGCGGCATTCGCCGGCGGTGGCCGCGTGGACCGTTCGCACCCGGAGCGGGTGGGAGTCAGCGAAGTCAACCTCACGGATGCCGCGGCGGATGACCCCATCGTCGGCAAGCTGGCGAGGTCCTTCAAGGGCCTGACCGGGCACAAGGAGTCGGTCGTCGAGCTTCCGGAGGGGGCGACGCTGCTGGCCACCGGCCCGACGTGCCCCGTGCAGGCGTACCGCGCGAACCGGTCGACGTGGGTCACGCAGTTCCACCCGGAGATGGACGCCGAGGGCATCATCCGCCGGATGGGCTTCTACATGGACGCCGGCTATTTCAAACCCGAAGAGGTCGAGGAGATCTCCGGCATCGTCCGCGCCACGGACCTGGGGCCGGCGGAGCAGATCCTCCATTCGTTCATGGATTACTGCCTGGAACGTTCAGGCCGTTAACCTGGGGGCATGACCGAGCCCCGCGGCGCGAAGCCGTTTCTGCTGCTGTCGACCCGCGCGGAGGATGCCGCCGCGCACGCCGAGCAGCTGTCTTTCGCGCGCGCGGCGGGCATCGCACCCGCCATGCTCCACCAACTGCGGCTGGAGCGGGAACGACCCCGTGGTCTGGACCTGTCGCGCTACGGCGGCGTCATCGTCGGCGGAGGCCCGTACAACGCCTCGGATGAGTCGAAGTCCGCGGTCCAACGCGAGGTTGAGGCGTGGTTCGACGACCATTTGGCGGAGGTCCTGGAGACGGAGTTCCCCTTCTTCGGAGCCTGCTACGGCGTCGGCCTGCTGGGCCAGGCCGGGCGTGGAGTGGTCTCGCGCAAACACGGCGAGGAGGCCGCGGTGGTGGAGGTCGCGGTCACCGACGACGGTGCGGCCGACCCGATTCTCCGGGGCCTGCCGAAGCGCTTCCACGCGATGGTCGGCCACAAGGAAGCCATCGAGGAACTGCCGGCGAGCGCGACGCTGCTGGCCACCGGCGACGCGTGCCCGGTGCAGATGTTCCGGCTGGGCCGCAACGCCTACGCCACCCAGTTCCATCCCGAGCTCGACGCCGACACCTTCGAGCAGCGCCTGCGCATCTACGCCAATCACGGGTACTACCAGACGGGAGGCAACGACCGCGCGGTCGCCGACGCCCGGCGTTTCGACGTCGCCCGCGCGGCGCAGGTGCTGCACAACTTCACGCGCCTGCACTCCGGCCACCGCGGCTGATCAGACCCGCCGCCGCAGGTCCTCGAGCAGCGGCAGGATCCGGTGCGGGATGCGGCGGCGCAGCACGATTTCCGATCGCATCCTCTCCACGCCGTCGATGGCGATGATCGCCGAGAAGATCTCCTCCAGGTGCGCGTGGTCGCGCGCGGCCAGCCGGCAGGCGAGATCCTCGGTGCCGGCTACCGAATCGGCGCGGAGGATGAACGGGATGTCGGCGATGCGCGCGACCACCGAATCCAGATCCGCCTGGCGCAGCGTCAGGTGCACGTCGGCGTTGAGCGGGTAGCCCAACGCGGCGGGGTCCAGGGACGGCGCGAAATCCGGGATGACCCCGGCGTCGACGAGCTTGTCCAGGCGCGCTTGCGCGGTGCCGCGGGCGACGCCGAGACGGCGGGCGTATTCGCGCACTCCCGCGCGGGGTTCCTCGACGACCAGCCGCAGCAGATCGGCGTCGAGTTTGTCCAGGGGTTTCGGCGTGGGGGACATCGTTCGCGTCCTTTCGTCGTCGGGCCCGCCATCGCCGGGCCCTTATGTCCGCATATCGGTCCGATCGCGGAGAATGTGGGCCACCTGCTCAGTCTTGCGGTGATAAGCCTGCGCCGTGTGCCCAACTGGTACCGATTCGATTGCGCACCAGTGACTATGTCGTGGCTCACACCCTAGCCTGTGATTCACCACACACCAGTGGCGAGTTCGTTTCCGCGCACCCGCGACCGCGACACATGAACAGGTGATCCGACATGACCACGATGCTGCCTCCCCCGTTCCGACCCGACTCCCCGGCCGAGCACGCCGACCGCCCGCTCACGGCCCGGCCCGGCCGCGACATCGTCGCCGAGCGCCTGACCGCCGACAAGGGCACCGTGCACCTGACGGGCATCCAGGCCCTGGTGCGCACCGTGCGCGACCGCGCGCTGGCCGACCGCGCGCGCGGACTGAAGACCGCGTCGTTCATCTCCGGCTACGAGGGTTCCCCGCTGGGCGGATACGACCTGGAGCTCGCCCGCCGCACGGATCTGCTGGAGCCGCTGGACGTCGTCCACCTGCCGGCCGTCAACGAGGAACTGGGCGCCACGGCGGTGTCCGGCTCCCAGCTCGCGGCCGGAGCGGGCACGCTGCGCGAGGGCGTCGACGGCGTCGTCGGTTACTGGTACGGCAAGGCCCCGGGCCTCGACCGGTCGGTCGATGCGCTGCGCCACGCGAATCTGGCCGGCACCTCGCCCACCGGCGGTGCGGTGGCCATCGTCGGCGACGATCCCTTCGCCAAGTCGTCGACGGTGCCGTCGTCCTCCGAGCGCCTGCTGGCCGACATGGGCATGCCCGTGCTCGTGCCCGCCGATTCCGCCGAGGTGGTCAAGCTGGGCATCCACGCCGCGTGGATGTCGCGCGAGTCCGGCCTGTGGACGGCGCTGCGCGTCACCGCCGCCGTCGCAGACGGCTCCTCGACCGTCACGCTCGATGGTCCCCCGGTGGCTCCCGCTCCCCCGGCCGGCGGGCATTCCCCGTCGGCGCGCACCCTCGGTGCGACGCTGCACGAACTCGAGGCCTCCCGCGTCGGGGTGCGCCTGGATCGCGCCCGCGCCTACGCCCGCGACCGCGGCCTCAACCGCGTCCTCCACGAAGGCGACGCCGATCGCCTGGGCATCGTCTGCGCCGGCGCACCCGCCTTGGCGGTCGAGGAAACCCTGCGCAACCTCGGCTCGCCCGATGGCGTCCGCGTGCTGCGCCTGGGCATGACGTGGCCGCTGGACCCCGAGCAGATCGACGATTTCGCCGCCGGCCTCGACGCGATCATCGTCGTCGAGGACAAGGGCACCTTCCTCCTGGAGTCGGTGCAGGCCGCGCTCTACGAATCCGACCATCGTCCGCGCCTGGAACCCGCCCGCGACATCGCGGCCGCACTGCCTCCGGTGCTCGGCCGCCTGGGGATCTCGCACGATGCCCCGGCTCCGGCGCCGATCCGTCGCAAAGCACTGCCCCTGTCCGTGCCCGCCCGCACGCCGCACTTCTGCTCCGGCTGCCCGCACAACGCGTCGACGCGCGTGACCGGCGACAGCCTGGTCGGCGCGGGCATCGGCTGCCACGCGATGGTGCTGCTCATGGACGAAACCCGCGTCGGCGACGTCACCGGCACCACCCAAATGGGCGGCGAGGGCGCGCACTGGATAGGCATGAGCCCGTTCGTCGACGAGCGCCACCTGGTGCAGAACCTCGGCGACGGCACGTTCTTCCACTCCGGCTCGCTGGCCGTGCGCGCGCTGGTGGCCTCCGGCGTCGATGTGACGCTGAAGCTGCTGCACAACGGCACGGTCGCCATGACCGGCGGCCAGGACCCGGTTGGGCAGATGCCGCTGGCGGGGATACTGAATCTCCTGCGCGCCGAAGGCGTCGGCCGCATCGTGGTCACCACCGACGACGTCGCCCGCACCCGCAAGGAGCTCGGCGGCGGCTTCGCGGGTGCCTTGCGCAGCCGCTTCGGGGGCCGCGCCGTGGAGGTCCGCGACCGCGCCGACCTCGCCGACGTCCAACGCGAGCTCGCCGCCGAAACCGGCGTCACCGTCCTGGTCCACGATCAGGCCTGCGCCACGGAGCTGCGCCGCGCCCGCAAGCGCGGCAAGGCCCCGACGCCGACGAAGCGGATCGTCATCAACGAACGCATCTGCGAGGGTTGCGGCGACTGCGGCGAGAAGTCCGGCTGCCTGTCCGTCCAGCCCGTCGACACCGAGTTCGGGCGCAAGACCCGCATCGACCAGACGACCTGCAACCTCGATTACTCGTGCATCCAGGGCGATTGCCCCGCGTTCACCGAGGTCACGGTCGATCCCGACGCGCGTGCCGAGGGTTCGGCCATCGCGGGGGCCCGGGTCTCCTCGCTTGACGACGCTGACCTACCCGATCCCCCGGCGGTTCACCTCGGGGCCGGCCGCAGCTGGAACGTCCGCGTCACCGGCGTCGGCGGCACCGGCGTGGTCATGTTGGCCGCCGTCATCGCCGCCGCCGCGCGCGAAGATGGCCGCCACGTCCGCGGCGTCGACATGACGGGTCTGGCGCAGAAGGGCGGCGCGGTGGTCTCCGATGTGCGCATTTCCGACGGTGCCCTGGAGCAGTCCGGCCTGGTGCCCGCCGGCGCCGCCGACCTGCTGCTGGCCCTCGACGGGCTGACGTCGGCCGATCCGGCGAACCTCGCGGTCATCGACGCGGCCCGCACCACCGCGGTCGCCTCGTCGACCTCGACGCCCACCGGCGTGATGTGCACCGACGTGCGCGCCGAACGCCCGGATGGCGTGGCGCTGGCCGGGGCGATCGGCCGCTCCGCGGCCCGCGCGGTCACCGCCGACGCCGCGGCAGTGGCGCGCGGCCTATTCGGCGACGCGACCGTGCAGACCACCCTGTTGCTCGGCGCGGCCGTGCAGGCCGGGGCACTGCCCGTCTCCCCCGCGGCCGTGGAACACGCATTGCGCAGCAACGGCATCGCCGTCGACGCCAACATCCAGGCGTTCCGCCGCGGCCGCCAGCTCGTCGCCGCGCCCGAGGCGGTCGCCGCGGCGATCGGGAAGGCATCACCGGCCCCCGATGCGCCCGCCGCCCCGGCCTGGGCCAAGCTGCTCGTCAGCGAGGTTTTGGGCACCCCGGTAGAGGGCGGCCTGGCCGTCGAACTCCCCGCCGACCTGCGCGAATCCATTGCCCTGCGCGTCGCCGAGCTGAAGGCGTGGGGCGATGCATCCGACGCCCGCCGCTACGTCGAGGACCTCGCCGTTCTCGCCCGCGCCGAACGCGGGGTCGCCCCGCGCAGCACCACGCTGCTGCGCGCCGCCGCATTCGGCCTGCACAAGCTCGCCGCCTACAAGGACGAGTACGAAGTCGCCCGCCTCGCCCTGGACAAGGGCTTCCTCGACGGCGTCGCCGACGAATACGGCGAAACCGCCGACGTGAAGATCCTCCTCCACCCGCCCTTCCTGCGGGCACTGGGAATGGACCGGAAGATGCGCATGGGCACAACCGCGCGTCCGGCGCTGCGGGCCCTGACCAAGGCGAAGCGCCTGCGCGGCACCGTCTTCGATCCCTTCGGGCGCGCGTCCGCCCGCCGGTTCGAGCGCGAACTGCGCGACGCCTACCGGGGGCGGCTCCTCGAGTTCGCCGCCGAGATGGACGCGGAGGCCGACGACGTGGCAAAGCAGAAGTTGCTTTCCGACGCCACCGCGCTCGCCGCACTGGCCGACTCGGTGCGCGGCTACGAGGACATCAAGGAGCGGTCCGCCGCGCCGCTGATGGAGGCACTGGGCATGATTGCCCCCGAATGATCGCGGTGTGGCCCGGGGCCCGGGGCCGGTTGGCCGGCTGGCCGGGTCAGCGGACCTACGCCAGCTCGACGATCTCCATGTACTCGTCGTTCCACAGGTCCTCGACGCCGTCGGGCAGCACGATGACGCGCTCCGGCTCGAGGGCCTCGACGGCACCGGGGTCGTGGGTGACCAGGACGACGGCGCCGGTGTAGGTCCGCAGCGCGTCGAGCACCTGCTCGCGGGACTGCGGATCGAGGTTGTTGGTGGGCTCGTCGAGAAGCAGCACGTTGGCGCGGGAGGACACCAGCGCCGCCAGGGCCAGGCGCGTCTTCTCGCCGCCGGACAACGTGCCCGCCGGCTGGTCGAGCTGGACGCCGGAGAACATGAACGCGCCGAGCAAACCGCGCAGCTCCTGCTCGTCGACGTCGGGGCACGCGTCGACGGTGTTCTGCCACACCGACTTCGCCGGGTCGATGGTGTCGTGCTCCTGGGCGAAGTAGCCCACCTTGAGGCCGTGGCCGGAGACGATGCCGCCCTCGCCGTCGGTGCGCTCCACGCCGGCCAGCAGCTTGAGCAGCGTCGTCTTGCCGGCGCCGTTGAAGCCGAGGACGACCACGCGCGAGCCCTTGTCGATGGCCAGGTCCACGCCCGCGAACACCTCCAGCGAGCCGTACATCTTGGTCAGGCCCTTGGCGTTCATCGGGGTTTTGCCGCAGGCCGCGGGCTCCGGGAAGGAGATGTGGGCGACCTTGTCGTCGACGCGGACCTCGTCGAGCTCGCCCATCATCCGCTCGGCGCGGGCGACCATCTGCTTGGCCGCACGGGCCTTGGTGGCCTTCGCGCCGAGTTTGTCGGCCTGCTTCTTCAGCTGCGAGGCCTTCTTCTCGGCGTTGGCGCGCTCGCGGCGGCGGCGTGCCTCGTCGGTGGCGCGGGCATCGAGGTACTTGGACCAGCCCATGTTGTAGACGTCGGCTTCGGCGCGCACGGCGTCGAGGAACCAGACCTTGTTGCACACGTCGCCGAGCAGTTCGACGTCGTGGCTGATCATGATCAGGCCGCCCTCGTGCTTGGACAGGAATCCGCGCAGCCAGGTGATGGAGTCGGCGTCGAGGTGGTTGGTCGGCTCGTCGAGAAGCAGCGTCGTCGCGGACTTGCCGCCACCGGCCGATGCCGCGAAGAGGATCTGCGCCAGCTCGACGCGGCGGCGCTGGCCGCCGGACAGGGTCTTCAGCTGCTGGTCGAGGACGCGCTCCTCCAGGCCCAGCGCGTCGCAGATGCGGGCGGCCTCGGCGTCGGCCTCGTAACCGCCGAGGTCGTGGTAGCGCTCCTCCAGCCGAGAGTACTTCCGGATCGCGGCGTCGCGCTTGCCGTCGGATTCGGAGGTCTCCATGATCTCCTGCTGTCGCTCCATGTTGCGGCGGATGGAGTCCAGGCCGCGGGCGGACAGCACGCGATCGCGGGCGGTCTGCTCGATGTTGCCCTCGCGGGAGTCCTGCGGCAGGTAGCCGATCTCGCCGGAGCGGGTCACCGTGCCGCCGTAGGGCTCGCCTTCGCCGGCGAGGATCCTCATCGTGGTGGTCTTGCCGGCGCCGTTGCGCCCGACGAGGCCGATGCGGTCGCCGGGCTGGACGCGCAGCATCTCGCCCGGGGCGTCCAGGAGGGTGCGGGCGCCGACGCGAACTTCGAGGTCATGGGTGACAATCACGTCGGGCCACCCTACCAGAAGGTATGCCGCGTCCCGGCATCGCCCGATTCCCGTCGCCGACGTACGTGGATCGGGTTCGGCACCGCCCGATATGGTGAGGCCATGAGTCAATTCGGGCGTCAGTCCGGGAGCCCCCGCACCCGCGCCGTGGTTCTGGGCCTCGGCCCCGCCGGCCGCATCGCCGCACACCGGGCCGCGGCCCGCGGGTGGGACGTCATGGCCCTCGACCCCGCGGGCGGTTCCATGCCGTCGACCGTCGGCGCGTGGGCGCATCAGCTCCCCGCATGGCTGCCGGCGGACGCCGTCGCGTCGCGGTTCCGGCCGTCGGTGGTCACCTCCGGAGGTCGGCGCCGATTGCTTGACGACGACTACGTGGTCCTCGACACGGCCGTTTTGTCCCGGCTCGGTGGATTCGACGTGTGCCGGGAGCGGGGGATGCGGCACGCGGACGGTGCCGTGACGATCCGGGACGGGGACGGGGACGGCGAGGACTTCGGGGCGTGGACGAGCTCGGACGTCGTCGTCGACGCCGTCGGGGCCGCCCCGGGCACCGCGGTCCTCGAGGCCAGGCAGCTGGCCTTCGGTCACGTGTTCCGCGAAATCGATGTGCCGGAACACGTGCGCGTGCCCGTCCTCATGGACTTCACCGTGCCCACGGGCTCGGATCTTCCGCCGGACCGAGCCGATGCGACCGGAAGCTACCCCGCCACCTTCTCCTACCGCCTGCCGCTCGGCGATGGCACGTGGCTGATCGAGGAGACCATCCTCGCCGCCCGCGCCTCCTCGGGTGCCGACGATCCGCGGCGGGCCGAACTGCACGCCCATCTTCACGGAATGCAGTCGCGCCGCCTTGCCGACCTCGGCCTGGATCCCGCACGGGCGATCGCCGACGAAACCGTCGACTTCCCGATGGGGCCACGGCACCTGCCGGACGACGACCCACGCAAGGGCCACGGGCACTTCGGCGCGGTCGGCGGGTGGATGCATCCCGCGACCGGTTACTGCGTCGGAGCGGTGCTCGCCGACGTCGACCGTTTCCTCGACCAGCTGGAGGCCCGCGCCGACGCCTCGCCGCCCGGTGGCCGGCCGCTGGCGTGGCTGCGCAGGCGAGGGCTCCACGTCCTCCTGGGCTTCGACGCGGACCAGACGCGCGAGTTCTTCGACTCCTTCCTTTCGCTTCCCGACGCCGCCATCCGCGAATACCTCACCGGCACGTCGACCCCGAGGACCCTGGCGGTCATGGTGGCGCTGGCGATGCCGCTGGGCCGCCGCAACCCGAAGACCCTCGCCCGGCTGCTGGCCACCTTCGCCGACGGCAAGCCCGTCGACGGATAGGCCGGTCGCACATCGCACGGCATGTCCGTGGTGCGGCCGACACCGTCGCAAAGCAAAGTCCCGAAGCGCCGGCGCAACCCGGCCCGGGGCATATGATCTCCCCATGACCGCATCCCTCGACGCGAAGGGCCCGCTGGGCCACACGGGACAACTGCAGCGCACGCTGCGGGCCCGCCACCTGAACATGATCGCCATCGGCGGCGCCATCGGCACCGGCCTGTTCGTCGCCTCCGGCGCGACCATCTCCGAAGCCGGGCCCGGCGGTGCACTGGTCGCTTACGCGCTGATCGGCTTCATGGTGTGGCTGGTCATGCAATCGCTCGGCGAGATGGCAGCGTACCTGCCCGTCGCCGGATCCTTCCAGGAATACGGCACCCGCTACGTCTCCCCCAGCTTCGGCTTCGCCCTCGGCTGGAACTACTGGTTCAACTGGGCAATCACCGTCGCCGCCGAACTCGTCGCCGCCGCCCTGGTCATGCGCTACTGGTTCCCCGACGTGCCCGCCATCGTCTGGTCCGCAGGGTTCCTGCTGCTGCTGTTCCTGCTCAACGCCCTGTCCGCGCGGGCATTCGGCGAAGGCGAATTCTGGTTCGCCGCGATCAAGGTGATCACCGTCGTGGTGTTCCTGATCATCGGCGTGGCCATGATCGCCGGCATCATGGGCGGCACCTCCCCCGGCGTGCAGAACTGGACCACCGGCGACGCGCCCTTCGTCGGCGGCGGCATGGGCATCCTCGCGGTGTTCATCGTCGCCGGCTACTCCTTCCAGGGCACCGAGCTGGTCGGCGTTGCCGCCGGAGAGGCCGAGAACCCCGAGAAGACCATCCCCAAGGCCATCCGCACCATCTTCTGGCGCATCCTGCTGTTCTACATCGGCGCCATCGCGGTCATCGGCTTCCTCATCCCCTACACCGACCCGAACCTGCTCAACGCCGCCGAGGACAACATCGCGGTGTCGCCGTTCACCCTCGTCTTCGACCGCGCCGGCATCGCCGTCGCGGCCGGCCTGATGAACGCCGTAATCCTCACGTCGGTCCTGTCGGCGGGCAACTCCGGTCTCTACGCCTCGACCCGCATGCTCTATTCGTTGTCGCGGATGGGGCAGGCGCCGCGGTTCTTCGGCAAGCTGTCCAACCACGACGTGCCCATGCGCGCCCTGGTGGCCACCGCGTCGATCGGCATGTTCGGCTTCCTGACGTCCATCGTCGGCGACGGCGCGGCGTACACCTTCCTGCTGACGCTCTCCGCGCTGGCCGGGTTCCTCACGTGGATCGGCATCTCCTACAGCCACTACCACTTCCGCAAGGCGCTGAAGGCCCAGGGCGTGCCGCTGACCGCACTGCCGTACAAGGCGCCGTTCTTCCCCGCCGGCGCGGTCATCGCGTTGATCATGTGCTTCGGCGTGGTGCTCGGCCAGGCCTACGGGCCCGTGACCACCGGCGAAAACGTCTTCGCCATCCTGTCGCCCTACCTGGGCATCCCCGTGTTCCTGGCGCTGTGGTTCGTGCACAAGCGCGTCACCGGTTCGCGGCCCGTCAAGCCCGAGGAGGCGGACCTCTCGCGCGAGTAGTGCGCGAGTGCTGCTCGGCCGGTCGCACTTCAGCGGTCGCGCCCCAGCGGTGCTGCTCGGCCGGTGCTGTTCGGCCGGTGCTGTTCGGCCAGTGAGGCGGAACCACGCGTAAACCCACCCCGAATGGTTTAACCCACCCGTTACAGCGGGTGGGTTAAACCATTCGGGGTGGGTTAGCCGTTTCTCGGAGCATTGGCTCCCATTTCGCAGCGCAACGCCGGCGGTGCGCCCAGAGCGCATCGCCGGCGGGGGCAGTCGGAGGGAACGCGGGCCGTAGTCAAGCGAAACGCGGCGCCGCAACCGCCCTACACCGAGAAGCCGAGCGCGCGCATCTGCTCGCGGCCGTCCTCGGTGATCATGTGCGGGCCCCACGGCGGCGACCACACCCAGTTGAGCTGCATCTCGGTGATCTGCGGGTGATCCAGCACCAGCGTCTCGGTCTGATCGAACAGCATGTCCGTCAGCGGGCACGCCGGCGACGTCAGCGTCATGTTGATGACGGCCTTCGACTTGCCCTCGATCCAGATGTCGTAGACCAGGCCCAGGTCGACGACGTTGACGCCCAGCTCGGGGTCGACGACGTCGTACATGCGGTCCTCGACCTCGATGGCCAGCTGCTCCTGCTCGGGCGTCTGCTCCGGGCGCGGCGGCACCTCATAGGTGCTGCCGTCGAGGCCCGGGGCCGGGTTCTCGCCGGCCTCCGGTGCGGTGGCGTCGGTGGTGTTCGGCTCGGTCATCGGTTCACTTCCTTGTCTCCGGTGGTGTCTGTGCCGGCGGGTGCCGCATCCGCGGAGCCGTCGGCGAGCGCGTCGGCGGTGGCCGCCTGGAACGCCTTCCAGCCCAGCAGCGCGCACTTCACGCGCGCCGGGTACTTCGAGACGCCCGCGAACGCCACGCCGTCGCCGATCAGGTCCTCGTCGCCTTCTTCTTTGCCGCGCGAGGTGATCATCCGCTCGAACTCGGCGAGCTTGGCCATCGCCTCCGCCACGGGCTTGCCCACGATTTCCTCGGCCATCACGGAGGTCGACGCCTGCGAAATCGAGCAACCGACGGCGTCGTAGGACACGTCTTCGACGGTCTCGCCGTCGTCGGAAAGCCGGACGCGCAGGGTCAGCTCATCGCCGCACGACGGGTTGACGTGGTGGACTTCCGCGTCGAAGGGATCGCGCAGGCCGCTGTGCTGCGGGTGCTTGTAGTGGTCCAGGATGACTTCCTGGTACATCGACTCCAGCTTCACTCCCGGCTCCTTTCTGTGCGGCCGCGCGGTGCCCGGCCTTCTCGCTTGACGACGCCCCGGCGTCCCCGGCGCATCACGCGCCGAAGAACTCCTTGGCATCGCGGATGGCGTCGGCGAGGGCGTCGACTTCATCCAGGGTGTTGTACAGGTAGAACGACGCGCGGGCGGTGGACTGGACGCCCATGGCGCGGTGCACGGGCCACGCGCAGTGGTGGCCGACGCGGATGCACACGCCGCGGTCGTCGAGGACCTGGCCCAGGTCGTGCGGGTGGATGCCCTCGACCTGGAAGGAGATCGCCGCGCCGCGGTTTTCCGCGGTGTCGGGGCCGATGATGGTGACGCCGTCGATGGCCTTGAGGGCCTTCAGCGCCGCCTCGGTCAGCTCGTGCTCGTGCTTCGCGATCTCGTCCATGCCGATGGCCGACAGGTACTTCACGGCGGCGCCGAGGCCGACGACCTGGCTGGTCATCATCGTGCCGGCCTCGAAACGCTGCGGCGGGGCGGCGAAGGTCGTCTTTTCCATGGTGACGACCTCGATCATCGATCCGCCCGTGATGAACGGCGGCAGTGCCTCGAGCAGTTCGGGGCGGCCCCACAGGGCGCCGACGCCCGTCGGCCCGAGCATCTTGTGTCCGGAGAAGGCGAGGAAGTCCACGCCGAGCTCCGCCACGTCGATGGGCATGTGCGGCACCGACTGGCAGGCGTCGAGGACGGTCAGCGCGCCGACCGCCTTGGCCCGGCGGACCATCTCGGGGACGTCGGCGACGGCGCCGGTGACGTTCGACTGGTGGGTGAAGGCCACGACCTTGACGGACTCGTCGAGCTCGAGCGAATCGAGGTCGATTCGGCCGTCCGGGGTGACCCCGTACCACTTCAGCGTCGCGCCGGTGCGCCGCGCCAGCTCCTGCCACGGCACGAGGTTGGCGTGGTGCTCCAGCTCGGTGACGACGATGACGTCGCCCTCGCCGATGCGGTGCTCCCCCGCGCGCTCGTCGCCGAGCGAGAAGGCCACCAGGTTCAGCGCCTCCGTGGCGTTCTTGGTGAACACCAGCTCGTCGTAGCCCGCGCCGATGAACGACGCGATGGCCTCGCGCGCGTCCTCGTAGGCGTCGGTGGCCTCCTCCGCCAGCTGGTACGCGCCACGGTGCACGGGCGCGTTGTGCTGGGTGATGAAGTCCACCTCGGCCTCGATGACCTGGCGCGGGCGCTGCGACGTCGCCCCGGAATCCAGGTACGTCAGGCGTCGCCCGTCGCGCACGGAACGCGACAGGATGGGGAAATCACCGCGGAGCGAGCGATCAAGCATTGACGAACCGCTCGTAGCCGTGCTCCTCCAGCTCGTCGGCCAGCTCGGGGCCGCCGGACTGCACGATGCGGCCGTCGGCGAAGACGTGCACGTGGTCGGGGCGCACGTAGTTCAGGATGCGCTTGTAGTGGGTGATGATGAGGATGCCGCCGTCGTTTTCGTCCTGGTAGCGGTTGATGCCGTCGGAGACGACGCGCAGGGCGTCGACGTCCAGGCCGGAGTCGGTCTCGTCGAGGACCGCGAACTTCGGCTTCAGCAGGTCGAGCTGCAGGATTTCGTGGCGCTTCTTCTCGCCGCCGGAGAAGCCCTCGTTGACCGAGCGCTCGGAGAACGACGGGTCGATCTCCAGGTCGCTCATGGCCTCGCGGACCTCCTTGACCCAGTGGCGCAGCTTCGGGGCCTCGCCGCGCACGGCGGTGGCGGCGGTGCGCAGGAAGTTGGACATGGAGACGCCGGTGACCTCGGTCGGGTACTGCATGGCCAGGAACAGGCCGGCGCGGGCGCGCTCGTCGACCTCCATCTCCAGGACGTTCTCGCCGTCCAGGAGGATCTCGCCCTCGGTGACCTCGTAGCGCGGGTGGCCCGCGATGGTGTAGCTCAGGGTCGACTTGCCGGAGCCGTTGGGGCCCATGACGGCGTGGGTCTCGCCCGACTTGATGGTCAGGTTCACGCCCTTGAGGATCGGCTTCGGCTCGCCGGCCTCGTCGGTCGGCAGAACCTGCGCGTGGAGATTGCGGATTTCCAGGGTGCTCATGGGATGGGCTGTCCTTTTCGTTTCGTCTTCGTCGCTGTTCGCGTCTGTGTGGGGTGTGGCTCGGGGCCGGGGCGGCTAGAAGCCGCCGGTTTCGAGCTCGTGGTCGATGAGCGCGATCAGGCGCTCCCGGATCGACTCCACCGGGATCAGGTTGATGACCTCGTTGAAGAATCCGCGGACGACGAGGCGGCGCGCCACGTCCTCCGGGATGCCGCGCGACAGCAGGTAGAACAGCTGGTCATCGTCGAAACGGCCCACCGTGGCGGCGTGGCCGGCGCCGGCGATCTCGCCGGTCTCGATCTCCAGGTTGGGCACCGAGTCGGCGCGGGCGCCCTCGGTGAGCAGGAGATTGCGGTTGAGCTCGTAGGTGTCGGTGCCCGATGCCGCGGCGCGGATGAGCACGTCGCCCACCCAGGCGGTGCGCGCGTCGGTCTTGCCGGAGCCCGGCTCGCCCTGGAGCGCGCCCTTGTACATGACGTTGGAGCGGCAGTTCGGCACGGCGTGGTCGACGAGCAGGCGCTGCTCGAAGTACTGGCCGGCGTCGGCGAAGTAGACGCCGAGCAGCTCGGCGTCGCCGCCGGGGGCGGTGAACTTCACGCGCGGGACGACGCGGACCACGTCGCCGCCGAAGGTGGCCACGGAGTGGCGCAGGACCGAATCGCGGCCCAGCGAGGCGTGGTGGCCGGACAGGTGCACGGCGCCCTCGTCCCAGTTCGCCAGGCTGACGACGGCCAGCCGACCGGCGTCGCCGACGACGAACTCGACGTTGTCGGCGTGGACGCCGGTGCCGCGGTAGTCGAGGATGACGACCGCTTCGGCCTGCTCGCGCACGTCGATGACGATGTGGCCGTAGGAGACGTTGCCCTCTCCCGGGCCGTCGACAGTGACGGTGACGGGTCCGCCGGACAGGGCGCCCTTGCCGAAGGTGACGATGGTCGCCTGCTCGAAGGACGAGTAGGCCTGCGCGGCGACGCGATCGGTGGGCGTGCCGGCGCGGCCGAGGCGCTCGTCGTCGCGGCCCACGGTTTCGACGGTGACGCCCTCGGCGTCCGCGCCCTCCACGGTGATGGCGGCGGCGACGGGGTCGCCGGCGGTGCCGTCGTGGAGGCCCGCGAGGCGGCGCAGCGGGGTGAAGCGCCACTCCTCGTCGCGGCCGCGGGGGACCGCGAAGTCCTCGACGTCGAAGGAGGCGAACACGTCGCCCTTGTTGGCCAGCACCCGGCGCTTGTGCTCGGACTGGCCCTCGTTGGTGATAACGCTGGTCATTGGATTAACCGACCGAACCTTCCATCTGCAGTTCAATGAGGCGGTTGAGCTCGAGGGCGTACTCCATCGGGAGCTCCTTGGCGATGGGCTCGACGAAGCCGCGGACGACCATGGCCATGGCCTCCTCTTCCTCGATGCCGCGGCTCATCAGGTAGAAGAGCTGGTCATCGGAGACCTTGGAGACGGTGGCCTCGTGGCCGAGCGTGACGTCGTCCTCGCGCACGTCGACGTACGGGTACGTGTCCGAGCGGGAGATCGTGTCCACCAGCAGCGCGTCGCACTCGACGTTGGAGTGGGAGTGCTTGGCGCCCTTGTTGACCTGCACCAGGCCGCGGTAGGCGGCGCGGCCGCCGCCGCGGGCGACGGACTTGGACACGATGTTCGACGACGTGTGCGGCGCCATGTGCACCATCTTCGCGCCGGTGTCCTGGAACTGGCCCTCGCCGGCCATGGCGACGGACAGAACCTCGCCGCGGGCGTGGGGGCCGGTCATCCAGACGGCCGGGTACTTCATGGTGACCTTGGAACCGATGTTGCCGTCGATCCACTCCA
>DHCFD07801__coassemble_1460_pt1 | contig 15262 bp, 15 predicted proteins | sample DHCFD07801__metabat2_high_PE_015 | metagenome-assembled genome bin DHCFD07801
GCACCTGGGAGGGTGTGGGAGAGTAGGTCACCGCCGGCCAATAACATGGTTTGAAGATTGATTGGAGCCGTTGTTGGTGTCGCACCCTGTTGTGGGGTGTGGCACCGACAACGGCTTCTTTCGCATTTCCGTGGTCTTTTCGGCGAAGCATTTCATGTGTCGGGACCGCTTCCCGGGGCTTTTTTGAACCCCGTTACAATCGGCTCCCATGACTATCATCGCCGCAGCAGACGGTTCGGCACTCGGCAATCCCGGTCCGGCCGGCTGGTCCTGGTACATCGACGACGACACGTGGGCCGCGGGCGGCTGGAAGAAGAGCACGAACAACCGCGGCGAACTGATGGCGGTCGCCGAGCTGCTGGCGGCCACGGCGCATCGCGCCGACGAGGAACTCCGCATTCTCTGCGACTCGCAGTACGTCATCAACTCGGTGACGAAGTGGATGCCGGGCTGGAAGAAGAAGGGCTGGAAGAAGCGCGACGGCAAGCCCGTGCTCAACGTCGACATCCTGTCCGTCATCGATCGGCTCATGCAGGGCCGCAACGTCCGTTTCGAATGGATCAAGGGTCATGCCGGCCATGAGATGAACGAGGCCGCAGATGAGCGCGCTCGTGCCGCCGCGACTTCGTTTCAGGCCGGTGAACCCGCCAACGAGGGCCCGGGCTTCCCGGGTGCGACGAAGAGCGCCGAACTGATGATGGCCGCCCCCGAAACCGTCGGCTCCTCCGCGACCGCGGAGGCGTCGTCAAGCACGTCCGGTAGAGCGGCCCAGGGCGGGCTTTTCGACGTCGCAGCGGATCCGGTCGCGGAGGCCGCGTCGAAGGTGCGTGCCGCGCAGACCACCTTGGTGCGTGCGGCGGGTAAGGCGCGCGACGGGGAGGACGCTCGGCTGCAGTTTCTGACGAAGCGTGCGGCGCTGGTCCCCGCGGATCTTTCGGCGGCGTTCCCGGGTGATTTCTCTGCTCCCCGGCCCGAGGTGAACGTCATCGGCTCGACGGGCGTGGCCATCACTCGGGGCAGCGGTTGGACGGCGACGTCGACGTGGGATTTGTCGGCGGACGCGGTGCTCGTCGCGCATCATCTTTCCGTCCACGCGTGAACGGACGCGGGGGCCAGGGCTGGTAGCCTGGGCCGTTGTATGCGGTGACGGGTGCTGCCCGTGACTGGTTCGCCAGCCCGCATTTCCAGATTTTCAAGCGGCCGATCGTCCCGGGACCCGGAGGCGGCGGCACGCGAGTGCATCAATTGCGTAAGGAGCTGCCAACACATGGCCGAGAACGAAGGTTCGCGTCCCGACGGAGAGCGTCGAGGAGGTCAGGGCGGTCGCCCCGGCGGATTCCGGGGAGGCCGTTCCGGCGGTGGCCAGGGCGGCCGTTCCGGTGGGCGTGGCCAGGGTGGCCGCGGTGGTCGCGGTGGCCAGGGTGGCCAGGGAGGTCGTCGCTGGGAGAGCCGCGATGATCGTGGCGGAGATCGCCGTGAAGGCCGTCGCGACGAGCGTGGCGAGGGCCGCGAGGGCCGAGGCAACTGGGGCGGCGATGACCGTCGCCGTGGCGGCGACCGCGAGTGGCGCCGTGACGACCGCCGCGATGACCGTCGCGGTGGTTCGGGTGGTCCGCGCGGAGATCGCCGTGACGACCGCCGTGGTGGTCCCGGTGGTCCGCGTGGAGATCGTCGCGATGACCGTCGTGGCGGCCCCGGTGGCGACCGTCGTGGTGGCCCCGGCGGTGACCGCCGGCATTCCAACCGCGGTGGCCGCTTCCAGGACGACCAGAAGCGCGCGCCCCGCACCGGCCCGCAGCGCCCGGGTTTCCGCGAAGAGCGGATCGTCGCGCGCCAGAACGAGCCGTCGCTGCCCGAGGACGTGCAGCCCGACGAGCTCGACCCGTCGGTGCGCCAGGACCTGAAAAGCCTGTCCAAGGACAACGCCGACCAGGTCGCGCGCCACATGATCATGGCCGCCACGCTGATGGCCGATGACCCGAAGCTGGCGCTGCGCCACGCTCGCGCCGCGAAGGACCGTGCCGGCCGCGTCGGCGTGGTCCGCGAGACCAACGGCGTCGCCGCGTACCACGCCGGGGAGTGGAAGGAGGCGCTCGCCGAGCTGCGCGCCGCCCGCCGCATTTCCGGCGGCGCCGGCCTGCTGGCCGTCATGGCCGACTGCGAGCGCGGCCTCGGACGCCCGGAAACGGCCATCGAGCTGGGCCGTTCCGACGAGGTCCGCCTGCTCGACGACGAATCCCGCACCGAGCTGGCCATCGTCGTGGCCGGCGCGCGCCGCGACATGGGCGATCTCGACGCCGCGATCATTGAGCTGGAGGCGCAGGACCTCGATCCGTCCCGCAAGGACTTCGAGGGCGCGCGACTGTTTTACGCCTACGCCGATGCGCTGGCTGCGGCCGGCCGCACCGACGAGGCCCGGGAGTGGTTCAACCGCTCGGCGGATCTCGATCCGGACGGGCTTCTCGACGCCGGCGATCGCGCGGCCGAGCTGTAAAAGTCCCGGCACCGGGCACGACACCATCAAGGATTGGATCGACGCTTTCATGAGCAACGAACTGCTGGCCGGCCGCTACGATGCGGCGCTGTTGGACCTCGACGGCACCATCTACGAAGGCGGGCGCGCGGTCCCCGGCGCCCTGGAGGGGCTGACCGAGGCCGGTCTGCCGATGTTGTTCGTCACCAACAATGCGTCGCGGGCCCCGGAGACGGTCGCCGAGCAGCTTCGTTCGCTCGGCTATGACTGCGATGCCGACGACGTGATGACGTCGGCGCAGGCGGCGATCGAGATGGCGGCGGACATCATCCCGGAGGGTTCGAAGGTCCTCATCCTCGGTGCCCAGTCTTTCCGCGATCTGGCCACCGACGCCGGGTACGAGCTGGTCGATTCCGCCGACGACGAGCCGGCGGCGGTGTTCCAGGGCCACAACCCGGGCACGAACTGGGCGATGATGTCGGAGGCCGCGCTGTCCATTTCCCGCGGCGCGAAGTACCTGGCTTCGAACCTGGACACGACGCTCCCGACCGAGCGGGGCCTGCTCGTCGGCAACGGGTCGATGGTCGCCGCGATCGTGTCGGCCACCGGCGTCGAGCCGCGCAGCGCGGGCAAGCCGCTGCCGCCGATGTTCCACCGTGGCGCCGCGCGCCTGGAGTCGGAGCGGCCCATCGTCATCGGCGACCGCCTGAACACCGACATCGCCGGCGGCAATGCGGCGGGTTACGACACGTTGATGACCGTCACCGGCATCTCCGGGCACCATGAAACCCTGTCGGCGATCCCGGAGGAGCGTCCGACCCTCATCGGTGCGGACATGAGTGCGCTGGTCGCCCCGGCGGAACATGCCGAGCCGCGCCCGCAGGCGGGGTTCACCGCGGAGCGCGACGCCGACGATCCGGCCGTGATCGTCATCGGCGGGGGCGACGCCTCCGACGCGCGTTTGGCGGATCCGGCGCGCGCCGCAGTCGCGGCGCTGCTGACCGCCGCTTCCGTGGCGTGGTTCGACGCCGACGGGGCCCCGTCGACCGCCCCGGTGACCGGCGTGCGCACCACCTCCGAGGCCGCGGCCGCCGCGGTCGCCGCCTGGCGGTGATCCGGGCCATGGCAGTTCCCGGCAACGCCCCGGTTCCCGGCCCCGGCTCGTCCGCCGCAGGGTCGTCGCCCACGCCCGCCGACGCGGCCGCTCTCGCGGGCGGGGCGGTGGATCCGGAGCGGCTCCGTCGTCAAGTGATGGAGACGCTCGAGGCCCCCGCGCCGACTCCCGCCGACCGCGCCGCGCAGATGGAGCGCGCTCACGCGCTGCTGCAGGACGCGCTCGGCGGTGAGGGGGCCGGCCGTGGGTAAGGGATCGACGCCGAAGCGTCGGCTCGACGCGGAACTGGTGCGCCGCAAGATCGCCCGTTCCCGCGAACACGCCGTGGAACTGATCAAGCACGGCCGGGTGACGGTCAACGGCATGGCCGCGACGAAACCCGCGACGTCGGTGACCGGCGACGTGTCCATCCGCGTGGCCGAGGACGCCGACGACGCCAACTGGGCGTCGCGCGGCGCGCACAAGCTCATCGGCGCCCTCGAGGCATTCGAGCCGGAGGGCCTGAGCCTGGCCGGCCGCCGGATCATCGACGCCGGCGCGTCGACCGGTGGTTTCACCGACGTGTGCCTGCGCCGGGGCGCGGCGGAGGTCATCGCCGTCGACGTCGGCTACGGGCAGCTGATCTGGAGGCTTCGCGACGATGACCGCGTGACCGTGCTCGACCGCACGAACGTCCGGACGCTGACGCCCGAGATGATCGGCGGCCCGGCCGACGTGATGGTGGGGGACCTGTCTTTCATTTCGCTGCGGTTGACGCTGCCGGCGCTGGTCGACAGCCTGGCCGACGGTGCCGAACTGTTGCCGATGGTCAAGCCGCAGTTCGAGGTCGGCAAGGACCGCCTCGGCCACGGTGGCGTGGTGCGCAGCCCCGCGCTGCGCGCGGAAGTCGTCGGCGACGTCGCCCGCTTCGCCCGCACGTTGGGGACGTCGGTGCGTGGCGTGGTGGCCAGCCCGCTGCCCGGCCCGTCCGGCAACGTGGAGTATTTCCTCTGGCTGGTCAAGGACGGTGGCGCGTCGGACGTCGATGATGGGAAGCTGGACGAGATGATCGAACGCGCAGTGCAGGAGGGCCCGCAATGACGGACTACGACGACGGCCGGGACGACCGCGGCGACCGCCAGGTACTGCTGGTGCCCCATGCCGGCCGCAGCGCGAATCTGGAGATGGCCGCCGAGGCTGCCGAGCTGCTCGAGGGCGCGGGCATCGGCGTGCGCGTGCTCGCCGGCGATGACCCGTCGAAGCTGCTGCGCCACCCCGTGCTGGGCAAGTACCCGCGCTTCGGGCATTCGCCGCAGGCCGCCAACGGGTGCGAGCTGGTGCTCGTGCTCGGCGGCGACGGGACGTTCCTGCGTGCGGCGGACATCGCCCATTCGATGGACCTGCCCGTGTTGGGCATCAACATGGGCCACGTCGGGTTCCTGGCCGAATGGGAGCAGGAGTCCATGACCGAGGCGATCCAGCGGGTCATCGACCGCAGCTGGCGCGTCGAGGACCGGATGACCATCCGCGCGACCGTGCGCGACAACGATGGCCGGGTCATCGGCACCGGCTGGGCGCTCAACGAGGTCAGCATCGAAAACCTCAACCGCCGCGGCGTCCTCGACGTCGTGCTGGAGGTCGACGAGCGCCCGGTGAGCTCCTACGGCTGCGACGGCGTGCTCATCTCCACGCCGACCGGATCGACCGCCTACGCGTTCTCCGCCGGCGGCCCGGTGCTGTGGCCGGAGCTCGACGCGATCCTGGTGGTGCCGAACAACGCCCACGCCCTGTTCGACCGCCCGATGGTCGTGTCGCCGCATTCGACGGTGGCGGTGGAGTCGAATCCGCAGACCAGCGCCGCCCAGGCCGTGCTCGACGGGTTCCGCCACATCCCCATGCCGCCGGGCAGCCGCATCGAGATCACCCGCGGCGAGCAGCCGGTGAAGTGGGTCCGCCTCGACGCGGCGCCGTTCACCGATCGGTTGGTGCACAAGTTCCGCCTGCCCGTGACCGGATGGCGGGGCCCGAGGCGGTGACCGGACGATGCTGACCGAGCTCACCATCCGCGATCTCGGCGTCATCCCCGAATCGACGGTGGAATTCAGCCCGGGCCTGACGGTGCTCACCGGTGAAACCGGCGCGGGCAAGACGATGGTCGTCACCGGCCTGCGCCTGCTGTCCGGCGGCCGCGCCGATGCGGGCCGCGTGCGCACCGGCGCCGAGAAGGCCCTGGTGGAAGGGCGCGTGGCCACCGATGATCTGGCGGGGCCGCTGTCCGACGCGGTCGAGGAGATCCTCGCCGAATGCGGCGGGGACAGGGACGAAAACGGCGAGATCCTGCTGGCGCGCCAGGTCTCCGCGAAGGGGCGCTCCCGCGCGTGGATCGGCGGACGCGGCACGCCGGCGTCGTCGCTGGCGGATCTCGCCGGCGCGGTGCTGGCCATCCACGGCCAGAACGACCAGCTGCGCCTGCTCGGCGGCGACGAGCAGATCGCCGCGCTGGACCGTCTCGGCGGCGACCGTGTGGCTCCGCTGCTGGAGGCCTACCGCGCGGTGCGGCGCGAGTGGCGCACCGCGGCCAAGGACCTCGAGGAGCGCACCACCAAGCGCCGCGAGCTGGCCATGCGCGCCGATCAGCTGACGTTCGCGCTGGAGGAGATCGACGCCGTCGACCCCGAACCGGGCGAGGACGTCGAGCTGACCCAGACCATCCGCCGCATGCAGGATCTCGACGGCCTGCGCGAGGCGGCTTCGACGGCGTGGGGCTCCATCGACGAGGAAGACGGCGCCGCCGATCTCCTCGGCCGGGCCCAGCACGCCCTGGCCAACTCCGGCGACTCCGAACTCGTCGGCTTGGCCGAGCGCATCGGCGAACTGACCAGCGGGCTCACGGACGTTTCCGCGGACCTGGGCACCTACCTCGAGGGTCTGCCCGAGGAGACGGAATCCCTCGACGGGCTGCTGGCCCGCCAGGCGGAGATCCGCAATCTCACGCGCAAGTACGCCCCCGACATCGACGGCGTGCTGCAGTGGCGCGACAAGGCGCGGCGCAAGCTCGGCTCGCTCGACGTCTCGGGCGAGGCCCTGGACAAGCTCGCCGCCGACGTCGCCGCCCTGGAGAAGAAGGTCAAGGCGGCCGCGAAGAAACTGACCAAGGTCCGCACCGAGCTCGCGGGCGACCTGGGCCGCCGCGTCACCGCGGAGCTCAAGGGCCTGGCCATGCCGATGACGTCGCTGGTCGTGGAGGTCGCGCCGTCCGGTTCCTTCGGCCCCGTCGGCGCCGACGACGTGTCCTTCCTGCTGTCGGCCCACAAGGGCGCCGAGCCGCGCCCGCTGGCCGGCAGCGCCTCCGGCGGCGAACTCTCCCGCGTCATGCTGGCGCTGGAGGTCGTCCTCGCCGAGGGCGACGGCGGCCGCACCCTGGTCTTCGACGAGGTCGACGCCGGCGTCGGCGGCCGCGCGGCCGTGGAAATCGGGCGCCGCCTGGCGCGATTGGCCGAACGCAACCAGGTCATCGTCGTCACGCACTTGCCGCAGGTCGCGGCCTACGCCGACACCCACTTGCACGTGGCCAAGGACGTCGCCGAGGACGGCGTCGTCTCGGGCGTGGGCGAGCTCGACCGGGACCGCCGCATCGAGGAACTCGCGCGGATGATGGCGGGCCTCGACGGCACCGAGTCGGGCCGCGCGCATGCGACGGATCTGCTGGAGAAGGCGCAGGCCGACCGGGGCGCGGCGAAGTAACGGCGGGCCATCGGCGCGCCTCCGCCGAACCTCCGCGACTCGGCGGCACACTGTGGCCCATGAGTCTGTTCTCGAAGAAGACCGTCGACGAGCCCGGCATCAAGGGCGTCGTCCGGGATTGCCTGCGCTCCGACCGCGCGCTGAACAAGCTCGGCGAGGGCGACATCGTCGTCGTCGAGGCGCCCGACATCACCCGCGTGCTGGCCCAGCGGATCATCGACGCGAAGGCCGGGGCGGTCGTCAACACCGGTGCGTTCACCACCGGCGTCGTCCCCAATTTCGGCCCGCAGATGCTTCTCGACGCCGACGTGGTCCTCGTCGAGAACGCGGTGCCGTCCGAGGCGTCGAAGATCCGCGACGGCAAGGTGCACCGCCTGTACGAGGGCAAGCTGTACCTCGGCGATCGTCGCGTGGCGGCCGGCGACGAGGTCACCATGGACAAGATCTCCAAGGACTTCGACGACGCCCGCACCGGGATGGTCGACCGGCTGGAGGCGTTTTCCGGCAACTTCGTGGAGTTCGCGGCGACGGAATCGCCGCTGTACGTCGATGGCCTGGGCATCCCCGACGTGGAGACCAAGCTCGCCGGCCGCAAGGTGCTGCTGGTCAGCCCCGGCGCGGGCCACGAGGAGACGCTGAAGAACCTCAAGGGCTTCATCCGCGAGTTCGATCCGGTGCTCATCGGCGTCGACGCCGGCGCGGATGCGTTGGTCGGGCAGGGCTACGAGCCGGACCTGATCATCGGCGATCCCGAGGGAATCCGGTCGGAGACGCTGCGGTCCGGTGCGCGCGTGATCCTGCCGGCGGACCCGGACGGGCACGCCCAGGGCCTGGAGCACATCCAGGATCTGGGCATCGGCGCGATGACCTTCCCGGCGCTGTCGGATTCGGCGACGGACCTGGCGCTGGTGCTGGCAGACCATCATGGCGCGTCGATGATCGTCAACGTCGGCTCGCGGCTGGACCAGGACGACGTCTATGGCGGCGCGGACCAGCGCGGCCTGCCGTCGGCGCTGCTCAGCCGCCTGAAGGCGGGCGACAAGCTCGTCGACGGCGACGTCGTGGCGGATCTGTACCGCGTGGAGGGCGGCGGCCTGCGTTTCATGTGGGCGCTGCTGGCGATCATCGTGGCGTTGGCGGTCATCATCGCCATCGCCGGCACGGCGGGCGACGGCTCGGTGGGCGAGAACCTCGTCGACACGTGGAATTCCATCGCCCTGTGGTTCCAGGGCCTGTTCAACTAGCGGGGGTCGGCGATCATGGCGAGGAAGCGGTCGGGCGCGTGGAGCGCCGGCATCACGGGTGCGGCACTGGGCATTGCGGCGGGTACGGCGCTGGGCGCCTACGTGCTGGCGCCGGAGGGCGGCATCGAGTGGGGCGGCGCGCAGGCGGCGGAGGAGCGTGACGCGGCTATCGTCGAGCGCGATTCGGCCAATACCCGCGCCGATGCGGCCAATTCGGTGGTGGAGGATCTGGCGGCGCAGGTCGTCGACGGTTCGCTTTCCGACGTCCCGGCGTTGCTGGTGACCACCCCGGACGCCGATTCCGGCGCGGTGGACGCGATGGAGCAGCTGCTCCGCGACGCCGGTTCGCCGGAGATTTCGCGGATGGGTCTGACCGAGAAGTTCCGTTCGGCCGAGGGCGCCGACGAGCTGAAGGACGTGGTCACCACCGCGCTGCCCGCCGGCACGGAGCTCGACGTGGAGCGCCGCGACCCCGGTTTTCAGGCGGGCCAGGCGCTGTCGCCGGTGCTGTTGGTCGGGGAGGGGGCGACCGAGCGCGCGAACGTCGCCGACCGCCGTCTGCTGCTGGGGTCGCTGCGCGACGCGGGCTTCATCGAGTACGAGGACGGTACGATGCGGCCGACCGCCGCGATCGTGCTGGTCACCGGTTCCGGCAAGGGCGAGGGGGATGACCCGACCGTCGGTTCGCGCATTCTCGCGGACTTCGCCGAGGCCCTGTCCGCCGACGGCACGGTCGTCGTCGCCGGCGGGCCCGAGGCCGACCGCGACGGCGGCGTGATCGAGGTGCTCGAGAATTCGGGCACCGCCGGCGCCGTGCGCACCCAGGCCGCCATCGGCGACCCCGCCGGCCGCGTGGGCGTGGTCCGCGCGATCGTGGAGGGAAAGGGCGGGGAGGCTCCCACCGGAGAAGCCCCCGTGGAAGAGGCGCCCGCCGAAGAGGCCCCCGCAGCGGAGTGATCGCCCCGGCGTGTTACCGCCGTGTTTCGCGTCGATTTCCCCACCGTTGAATCTGCCCGGCGCGGTGTGATGCGGCGCGAAAAGCGTCGTCAAGCATGGTTTTTCGCTTGGTTGCGGTGTCCCGCCCGCTTAGCCTGAGGTTCCGTGGTCGACACGAGACGGCCTGCGGCGGACGCCCCCGACAACCGGTGGCGCGCCCGCCGCCCGAGCGAGACCCCGGGAGTTGAGTGGGCATGGCGAGCGAGCGCGGTGGCCGGCACATCACGAAGTACATCATCGTCACGGGAGGGGTGGCGTCGTCGTTGGGCAAGGGCCTGACGGCGTCGAGCCTGGGGCGGCTGCTGTCGTCGCGCGGGCTGCGGGTGACCATGCAGAAGCTGGACCCGTACCTCAACGTCGACCCCGGCACGATGAACCCGTTCCAGCACGGCGAGGTCTTCGTCACCGAGGACGGCGCCGAAACCGACCTGGACCTGGGCCACTACGAGCGGTTCCTGGACCGCGACCTGGACGGCGGGGCGAACGTCACCACGGGCAAGGTGTACTCGTCGGTGATCGCGAAGGAGCGGCGCGGAGAATTCCTGGGCGAGACGGTGCAGGTCATCCCGCACATCACCGACGAGATCAAGTCGCGGATCACCGGCATGGACCGGCCGGACGCCAACGGCCTGCGCCCCGACGTGGTGATCACCGAGATCGGCGGCACCGTCGGCGACATCGAGTCGCAGCCCTTCCTCGAGGCCGCCCGCCAGGTGCGCCACGACGTCGGCCGCGAGAACATCCACTACCTGCACGTGTCGTTGGTGCCGTACCTGAAGCCGTCGGGGGAGCTGAAGACGAAGCCGACGCAGCATTCCGTGGCCGAGCTGCGGTCGATCGGCCTGGTGCCGGATTCGGTGGTGCTGCGCTGCGACCGCGAGGTGCCCGGCGCACTGAAGCGCAAGATCGCGCTGATGTGCGACGTCGACGAGGAGGGCGTGGTGTCGTGCCCGGATGCGGCGAGCATCTACGACATTCCGCGCGTGCTTCACGACGAACACCTGGACACGTTCATCGTGCGCCGCCTGGGGCTGCCGTTCCGCGACCTGGATTGGGAGGAGTGGGGCGGCCTGCTCGACCGGGTGCACCGGCCGTCGCGCGAGGTGACCGTGGCGCTGGTGGGCAAGTACGTCGACCTGCCGGACGCGTACCTGTCGGTGGCGGAGGCCATCCGCGCCGGCGGTTTCGCCCACGGTGCGCGGGCGAACGTCCGGTGGGTGGCGTCGGATTCGTGCGAGACGCCGGAGGGCGCGGCGGAGCAGCTCGCCGACGCAGATGCGGTGGTGGTGCCCGGGGGCTTCGGCATCCGGGGCATCGAGGGCAAGATCGGGGCTATCGCGCATTGCCGTGAAAACCGGATCCCGCTGCTGGGCCTGTGCCTGGGCATGCAGTGCGCGGTGATCGAGGCGGCGCGGCGCGGGGGCGTGCCGGATGCGTCGTCGTCGGAGTTCGACGAGGCCACGCCGTCGCCGGTGATCGCGACGATGGCGGAGCAGCTGGCGGCGGTGTCCGGCGAGGCGGACCTCGGCGGGTCGATGCGCCTGGGCGCGTATCCGGCGGTGCTGGCGGAGGGGTCGGTCACCGCGGACGTTTACGGCGCGACCGAGGTGTCCGAGCGCCACCGCCACCGCTACGAGGTCAACAACGCCTACCGCGACGCCATCGAGTCGGCGGGCCTGGTCATTTCGGGCACGTCGCCGGACGGGGCGCTGGTCGAGTTCGTGGAGTACCCGCGCGAGGAGCACCCGTTTTTCGTGGCCACGCAGGCCCACCCGGAGTACAAGTCCCGGCCGACGAATCCGCATCCGCTGTTCGCGGGCCTGCTCGGGGCGGCGCTCGCGGAATCCGCCGCGCGAGGGTAGGCAGTTGATTATGACATCCACGCCCCAGTCCGCCGCACAGTCCTCGTCCGAGTCCACGGCGCCGTCCGCCGGCGCCCACGCCTTCGACGTCGTCGACTCCGAGATCCTCGTCGAGGCGCCGATCATCGCCCTGCGCCGCGATCGGGTGCGCATGCCGGGCGGCCGCATCGCCGCGCGCGAGATCGTCGAGCACTTCGGCGCCGTCGCGGTGGTCGCCCTCGACGCCGACGGCCGCATCTGCCTGCTGCGCCAGTGGCGGCAGACGGCGCGCGATCGCCTGATCGAGTTGCCCGCCGGCATCCTCGACGTCGCCGGGGAGGACCCGCTGGTGGCCGCCCGCCGCGAGCTCGCCGAGGAGGCCGGCGTGGCCGCCGAGCGGTGGTCGCTGCTCACCGACATCTACGTGTCCCCGGGCTTCGCGGAGGAAACCGTCCGCATCTACTTGGCCGAGGGGCTTTCCGACGCCGACCGCCCCGAACCCGAGGACGAGGAGGCCGACATGACGGAATCCTGGGTCGACCTCGCGGAAGCGGCGGACATGGTCATCCGCGGCGAGGTTCTCAACTCCATCGCGGTGGCGGGCATTCTCTGCGCGCACGTGACGTTGTCGGAAGGCAGGGTCCGTCGTGAAGCGGACGTGCCCTTCGCGATCCGCCCCACCCGGCTCGCGGACCGCCGGGCCGCGGCGCTGGGCCCGGACGCGGACCTGAAGCACGTGCCGGAAGCGGGGGATTAGGTGGCGGAGACTGCGGCGCGGCGCGTGGCGGAGGCGTTCTTCGATCATCTGGCGGTGGAGCGCGGGGCGTCGGCGAACACGCTCGGCGCGTACCGGCGCGACCTGGCGAAGTACCTGGACTACCTGGATCGCCTGGGGCGCGCGGATTTGCGGGCGGTGACGGAGTCCGACGTCGGCGCGTTCGTGGCGCACCTGTCGCGCGGCGACGTCGACGCCGGGCAGCCGCCGATGGCCGCGTCGTCGGTGTCGCGCGCGCTGTCGGCGGTGCGGGGCCTTCACAAGTTCGCGGTCGGCGAGGGCGACGTCGACGTCGACGTGGCGGCGTCGGTGGCTCCGCCGAAGAGGGGCAGTTCGCTGCCGAAGTCGCTGCGGGTGGAGGAGGTCACGCGACTGATCGACGCCATCCCCGTCGGCGAGGCCGCCGAGATCGCCGACGTCCGCGATCGTGCGCTGGTGGAGTTGCTGTACTCGACGGGCGCGCGCGTGTCGGAGGTGACCGGGCTCGACGTCGACGACCTCGACCGCGAGGAGCGCCTGGTGCTGCTGCGCGGCAAGGGCGGCAAGGAGCGCATCGTTCCCGTCGGCGGCCCGGCGATCGAGGCCGTCGACGCGTGGCTGGTGCGCGGGCGGCCCGGGTGGGCGCGGGCGAACTCCGGCCCGGCGCTGCTGATCAATTCGCTGGGCCGGCGGATGTCGCGGCAGTCGGCGGCGAACATTCTGGCGGTCGTCGCGGAGCGCGCCGGCCTGGCCGGGCGGGTGTCGCCGCATACGTTGCGGCACAGTTTCGCCACGCATTTGCTGGAGGGCGGCGTCGACGTCCGCTCCGTGCAGGAGCTGCTGGGGCACGCGTCGGTGACCACGACGCAGATCTACACGATGGTCACGGCCGATAATCTCCGCCGGGTTTGGGCGGGTGCTCACCCGCGGGCGCGGTGAGCGCCGGTACAGTGGTCGCGAGGGAGTTGCATTCTCCCGCAGTGGTTCGCACCATCCTTTCGGGCGGTTGGCTCGAAGGGTCCACAGATTGTCAAGGAATAGGGGTTGACGGTGGCTGAGTCGGGCTTGTTCGACGCCGAGGGCATGCAGGTGGGCCTCACCGGCCGTCCCCTGCGCGAGCTGCCCGAGCCGAAGCCCCTGGAGTCCCATGGGCCGGCGACGATCCTGGCCATGTGCAACCAGAAGGGCGGCGTGGGCAAGACCACGTCGACCATCAACATGGGCGCGGCGCTGGCGGAGTTCGGCCGCAAGGTCCTGCTGGTCGACCTGGATCCGCAGGGCGCACTGTCGGCGGGCCTGGGCATCCCGCACGAGGATCTGGATCTGACGGTCTACAACCTGATCATCGATTCGGACACCGACGTCCGCGACGCCATCCACCACACGTCGGTGCCGGGCCTGGATCTGGTGCCGGCGAACATCGACCTGTCGGCCGCGGAGATCCAGCTGGTCAACGAGGTCGGCCGCGAGCAGGCGCTGGGCCGTGCGCTGCGCCCGGTGCGCCGCGACTACGACTTCATCATCGTCGACTGCCAGCCGTCGCTGGGCCTGCTGACCGTCAACGCTTTGACCATCGCGCAGGGCGTGATCATCCCCATGGAGTGCGAGTACTTCTCGCTGCGCGGCCTGGCGCTGCTCACGGACACGGTGGGCAAGGTTCGCGATCGCCTGAACTTCGACCTCGAGGTCCTGGGCATCCTGGTGACCATGTTCGACCGCCGCACGCTGCACGCCCGCGAGGTGATGGAGCGGCTCATCGAGGTCTTCGGCGACACCGTCTTCGACACGGTGATCACGCGCACGGTGCGTTTCCCCGAGACGTCCGTCGCCGGCGAGCCCATCACCCGTTGGGCGCCGAAGTCCCCGGGCGCCGACCAGTACCGCAACTTGGCGCGCGAGGTCATCGAGCGCACCGGCGGGTAAGGGACGGCCTTTGCTTTCCGACGAGCCGGTGCGGGGGGTCGAGCCACCGATCGCCGAAGGCGCGGTGACGGAAGCCGCGCCGACCGAACCCGTGCAAGAGGAGCTCACCGGGTTCCGGGTGGCGCTGGCCAACTTCACGGGGCCGTTCGACCTTCTTCTGCAGTTGATCGGGTCGAAGAAGATGGACGTCACCGAGGTGGCGTTGGCGGCGGTGACCGACGAGTTCATCGCGTATACCCGCAGCCTGGATGCGGTGGGCGACCTCGACGAGATCACCGAGTTCCTCGTCGTCGCCGCGACCCTGCTCGACTTGAAGACCGCCCGCCTGCTGCCGCGCGGCGACGTCGACGACGAAGAGGACCTGGCTCTGCTCGAGGCCCGAGACCTGCTGTTCGCCCGCCTTTTGCAGTACCGCGCCTACAGCCGCGTCGCCGACCTGTTCGCCGATTGGGCCCGCGTCGCCCCGCACCGGTACCCGCGTGCCACGGGCCCCGACCCCGGGTTCGAGGGCCTGTTGCCGCCGGTCGAGCTGGGGATGGATGCTCAGTCGTTCGCGGAGTTCGCTGCCGTCGTCATGCGCCCGAAGCCGCCGGAGGAGGTCGGCATCGGTCACATCCACCAGGTCGCCGTGTCGGTGCCGGAGCAGGCCGGGCGCATCCTCGACGCGCTGCGCATCGCCGGCGAGGGGACGTGGCTGACGTTCGCGCAGCTGACGTCGGAATGCCGCGTGTCCATGGAGGTCGTCGGGCGGTTCCTGGCGTTGCTGGAGCTGTACCGCGCCAAGGCCATCGAGACCGAGCAGGAGGAGGCCCTCGAGGAGCTCGCCATCTCCTGGACCGGCCTCGACGTCGACCCGGCCGTGGTGGCCGCGGCCAACTGGGAGTAGTAATAAACCGGTTCGCTCACCGGGGTTCAGATTGAGGGCATTAGTACGGCAGAGGCTAGTTTCCATCCCTTTTTGGGTTTTGAGTCGTTGTAGAATTCCATCACGTCACATTCCCATCGGTAAAGTTCTCCCGTGCGTTCTAGTTTGTTGAATCTTAGCCAGGGAACTTTTCGATACGTAAAGTCGAAGGGTTCTCCAGGTTGAACCCGGCCCGTGTCGAATACGGTTAGACTACGAGGCCTTACGACAATTCCGCTCTGTCCCGCGCGGCGACCGTCTGCGGTAGTTAGCACCGGCCCCTCTCCGAG
>DHCFD07801__coassemble_1531_pt1 | contig 13944 bp, 6 predicted proteins | sample DHCFD07801__metabat2_high_PE_015 | metagenome-assembled genome bin DHCFD07801
AGGGGGCGTTTTCGGGGCGCGGAGCGCGTGACCTTCGTCACGCCGTTCGCTTCATTTGCAATGTCTGCGCGACTGGCGGAGGGGGCGCGGTCGCGGGGAGCGTGGCGGCGGGTGATGTTGCTTCACTTGTCAAACATGCACGTCGTAACGTGAATCTTGGCATGGTTTACGCCGTTGCTCCGCAACTTTGCACGGGTTCGCCACAGTTTCCGGGAGGGCTGTAAGGCTGTGCGGTCATCGTCGTAAAGCCATAAACATGAAGGAACCCTCACGAATCTTGTGGCATATTTGTCGGCTGAACCAACTTCGCGGGCATTCGCATGTGCATGCTCGCGGATCCCAAGTCTGAACAAGGAGCCCACCGCGTGACCCTCAACCAGAAGCCGGAGCACCGCACCGCCGCGGACGCGTTGTCCATCTTCCGCTCGCGCCCCACCGCCGACGATTCTTCGCGCCGGGTCGAGCCCACGCTATCCCAGCGGCTCAACGAGGGCGAGAAGTTCGCCCTCAGCTTCTCCGGGCAGGGCTACCCCTGGCTCGAGACCCTCACCACCTGCGTCGCCGCCGGCGTCGACGGCCGCGTCCGCGAGCTCGTCGCCCAGGCCGAGCAGCGCCTGGCGCCCGTCGCCGACCGCCTCGCGGGCCAGCGCCCCGACGGCTTCACCCCCTTCGAGTGGGCCGAGAAGGCCGGCGCCGCCCAGGCCGCCGCCTCCAACCCCGCCGCCGACGCCGACGCGCTCGACGGCGACAAGCAGGCCGAGAAGAAGGCCTCGGCGGCCTCCACCGCCGTCGCCGGCCTGCCCGACCTCGACGCTCCGGCCATTTCCGTGCCGGGCATCCTCGTCGCGCAGATCGCCGTGCTCGACCTGCTGGCCGCCCAGGGCGTCGACGCGTCCAAGGCCGTCGCCGCCATCGGCCACTCCCAGGGCGTCCTCGGCGTCGCCGCCGCCCAGCAGCCGGATCGCGCCGGCGACGTCGTGGCGCTGGCCGAGATCATCGGCGTCGCCGTGGCCCGCCGCGGCCGCGTCACCGGCATGACCTCCCGCGAGGGCAACGGCGCCGGATCGGGCTCCGCCGCCGCCGGCTCCCAGTACCCCATGATGATCGTCTCCGGCGTCCGCCCCGAGCTGGTCACCCCGCACCTGGCCGGCGACGCCGTCGTGGGCCTGCGCAACGGCCGCTCGATGTGCGTCGTCGTCGGCACCCCCGCCGACCTGCGCGCCACCGAGGAGAACCTCGGCCGCGCCGCCAAGAAGGACGCCGCCGAGCTGACCGCGAAGCTGCGCGGCGGGGCCGCTTTCGCCCCGACCTGCTCGCCGCTGCCCGTCGGCGCCGGCTTCCACCACCCGGACATGGCCGCCGCCGTCGACGAGACCCTGGAGCTGGCCGCCGCCGTCGGCATCGACGAGGCCTTCGCCCGCCCGATCGCCGAGCACGTGCTCACCGCCGCCATCGACTGGCCCGCCGACGTCGCCTCCGTCATCGACGCCGGCGCCGAGTGGATCCTGGAGATGGGCCCCGGCGAGGGCGTCGCCCCGCTGACCCGCGCGCTGACCGCCGGCACCGGCGTCGGCGTGGTCGCCGTGGCGCTGGACCAGGGCCAGGCCGAGCTGTTCGAGCCCGGCAGCGCCCCCGCCGCCCCGCAGACCTGGTCGGTCCACATGCCGCGCCTGGTCACCCGCGACGGCCGCGCCCGCGTCGAGACCAAGTTCACCGAGGCCACCGGCCGTTCGCCGATCCTGCTCGGCGGCATGACCCCGACCACCGTCGACCCGGCCATCGTCGCCGCGGCGGCCAACGCCGGCTTCTGGGCCGAGCTGGCCGGCGGCGGCCAGGTCACCCCGGAGATCTTCAACGACAACGTCTCCCGCCTGCACGAGCTCCTCGACGAAGGCGCCTCCGCGCAGTTCAACACCATGTTCCTGGACCCGTACCTGTGGGGCATGCACATCGGTTCGCGCCGCCTGGTGCCGCGCGCCGTGGCCGCGGGCCGCCCGATCGACGGCGTCACCGTCTCCGCGGGCATCCCCGAGGTCGACGAGGCCGTGTCGCTGGTGCGCGAGCTGCGCGCCGGCGGCATCCCGCACGTGTCCTTCAAGCCGGGCACCGTCAAGCAGATCAAGTCCGTCCTGGCCATCGCCGACGCCCTGGCCGCCGACGCCGAGCTGTCCGACGTGCCGGTCATCATCCAGGTCGAGGGCGGCCGCGCCGGCGGCCACCACTCGTGGGAGGAGCTCGACGACCTCCTGACCGCCACCTACGCCGACATCCGCGCGCGCGACAACGCCGTGCTGGCCGTCGGCGGCGGCATCGGCCGCCCGGAGCAGGCCGCCGAGTACCTGCTGGGCCGCTGGTCCGAGAAGCACGGCTACCCGGCCATGCCGGTCGACGCCATCATCATCGGCACCGCCGCGATGGCCGCCAAGGAGTCCACCGCCTCCTCCGGCGTGAAGAAGCTGCTGGTCGACACCAAGGGCACCGACGCCTGGGTGCGCGCCGGCGGCGCCGAGGAGGGCATGGCCTCCGGCCGCTCGCAGCTGGGCGCCGACATCCACGAGATCGACAACGCCGCCGCTCGCGCCGGCCGCTTGCTCGACGAGGTCGCCAACGACGCCGACGCCGTGGCCGCCCGCCGCGACGAGATCATCGCCGCCATCGACGGCACGGCCAAGCCGTACTTCGGCGACGTCGCCGAGATGACCTACCGCGAGGTCCTGGACCGCTACCTCGAGCTGGCCGCCCCGGAGGGCGAGTTCCTCGACCCGTCGTGGGCCGCCCGCTTCGACGTGATCCTCGACCGTTTCGAGGCCCGCCTGGCCGACGCCGATTCCGGCGAGTTCGATTCGGTCCGCACCGGCGCCTCGACGGGGGAGGGCGCCAAGTCCGGCACCGCCACCGTGGCGCTGCTGGCCGAGGCCCACGACCTCGACGTGCGCCTGCACCCGTCCGACGCCGAGCACTTCCTCTCCGAGGCGTGCCGCACCCCGGGCAAGCCGGTCAACTTCGTGCCGGTCATCGACGCGGAGGTCCGCCGCTGGTGGCGCTCCGACTCGCTGTGGCAGGCCCACGACGAGCGTTACGACGCCGACGGCGTCTGCATCATCCCGGGCATCGCCGCCGTCGCGGGCATCACCGCCGCCGATGTCCCGGTCGCCGAGATCCTCGGTTCCTTCGAGGAGGCCGCCGCCGAAGAGCTGGCCGCTTCCGCCCCGGCCGCCGATGAGCCGGTGTCCCCGGTCGCGCGCGTCCTGGCCAACCCGGTCATCCGTTGGGCCGGCCGCCAGCAGGCCAACCCGGCCCTGCAGCTCGGCGCCCGCGCGTCCTGGTTGCTTGACGACGATTCCGCTTCGGCGTCGCAGCCGGCCACCGGAGCGATCCTGGCCGCCGACGGCGACGACGTCGCCGTGCTCACCGTGCCCCTGGAGGGCTCCGGCGGCGACCATGAGCTGACCCTGCGTTTCGACGTCTCCGGCCCCGCCGGCACCGTCCCGGTCATCTCGGTCGACGACGCCGCCTCCTCGATGCGCGCGCTGACCGCCATCGCCGCCGGCGGCACGCTGCCGGAGATCAACGACGGCGTCGCCGAGTGGGAGTCCGTCTGGACCACCGCCGCGGCCGCCGACCACGGTGCCGTCACCGGCTCCAACTCCCGCACCGCCCCGGACGCCCTGGTGGGCCACGCATGGCCGGCGATCTTCGCCGCCGTCGCCGACGCCACCACCGAGTCCGGCGTCCCGGTCGTCGAGGGCATGCTCGCCCTGGTCCACCTGGAACACCACGTCAAGCTGGTTTCCGCCGCCGACGCCGACAACGCCGAGGCCGCCGGCCCGTCGCTGCTGGCCGACGGCACCCGCCTGGCCGTCACCGCCCACGCCGACGACGTCGCCGACACCGAGATGGGCCGCGTCGTCGTGGTCCGCGCGGAGATCCGCGACGCCGACGCCGAGGCCGGCGCCGAGGGCGACGACAACCTCATCGCCACCCTGTCCGAGCGCTTCGCCATCCGCGGCCGCAACGGCGACACCCCGGCGCAGGTCAACACCGTGCCGCTGCCGACGGTCACCGACACCCCGCGCAGCCACCGCGCCACGGTCACCGTGACCGCGCCGCGCACCCTGGTGCCGTTCGCCACCGTCTCCGGCGACCGCAACCCGATCCACGTCGACGACCGCGCCGCCATGCTCGCGGGCCTGCCGGGCGTCATCGTCCACGGCATGTGGCTGTCCGCCGCCGCCGAGCACGCCGCCATCGCCGGTTCCTCCGCGGGCCTGGGCAACCGCATCACCGAGTTCACCTCGACCATGCTGGCCCCGGTCCTGCCGGGCCAGGAGGTCACCTTCACCGTCGAGCGCCGCGGCATCGATTCCCGCCCCGGCAACGGCGAGGTCCGCGAGGTCATGGCCACCGTCGACGGCGAGCCCGTGCTCTCCGCCACGGCCGTCATCGCCGCGCCGAACACCTTCTACGCCTTCCCGGGCCAGGGCATCCAGTCCAAGGGCATGGGCCTGGCCGCGCGGAGCAACTCCGCCGCCGCCCGCGCCGTCTGGGACGAGGCCGACGCCGTCACCCGCGAGAAGCTCGGCTTCTCCGTGCTGGCGATCGTCCGCGACAACCCGACCGAGGTCACCGTCAACGGCCGCCGCTTCCACCACCCGGAGGGCGTGCTCAACCTGACCCAGTTCACGCAGGTCTCCATGGCGACGCTGGGCCTGGCCCAGGCCGCCGAACTGCGCGAGGCCGGGGTCCTCGACGAGGACGCCTACTTCGCCGGCCACTCCGTCGGCGAGTACAACGCGCTGGCCGCCTTCGCCGGCGTGCTCGACGCCGCCGCCGTGCTCGAGGTCGTCTACCACCGCGGCCTGACCATGCACTCGCTGGTCCCGCGCGACGCCAACGGCCGTTCCAACTACGGCCTGGCCGCCCTGCGCCCCGACAAGTGCGGCGTGAAGGAATCCGACGTCGAAGAGTTCGTGGCGGACGTCGCCAAGCAGTCCGGGGAGTTCCTCGAGGTCGTCAACCACAACCTGGCCGGCAAGCAGTACGCCGTCGCCGGCACCGTCGCCGGGCTGAAGGCCCTGCAGGCCGCGGCCAACGAGGCCGCGCCGGACGGCAAGGCCTACGTCCGGATCCCGGGCATCGACGTGCCGTTCCACTCCGCCGTCCTGCGCGACGGCGTGGACGAGTTCCGCGGCCACCTCGATCGTCTGCTGCCGGACGAGGTCGACCCGGCCGCCCTGGTCGGCCGCTACATCCCGAACCTCACCGCCACCCGGTTCGCGCTGACCGAGGAGTTCGTCCGCCGTATGGCGGAGGTCGCCGAGTCGAAGGTGCTCGCAGACATCCTCGCCGACTTCGGCGCCGCCGCCGCGAACCCGGGCCGCCTGGCCCGCACCCTGCTGGTCGAGCTGCTGGCCTGGCAGTTCTGCTCGCCGGTGCGCTGGATCGAGACCCAGGACCTGGTCCTGGACGACCTTGGCGTCACCCGCATCATCGAGGTCGGCGTGGGCACCGCCCCGACCATCGCGAACCTGGCCGCCCGCACCGCCGCGCTGCCGCGCCACGCCACCCGCGACGTCACCGTCTGGAACGTCGAGCGCGACCGCGACCTGGTGTTCGCCCGCGACGAGGTCCGCGCGGAGGTCGAGGACGCGGCCGAGGCCGCCGAGTCCGTCGAGGAAACCTCGGTGCCGGCCGAGCCGCTGCAGAAGCCGGCCGCCGCGTCCGCCGATGCGGCCGCCGCCCCGGCCCCGGTGGCCACCTCCTCCGAGCGCCCGGCCGACCTCACGGTCACCCCGGCCGACGCCGTGGAACTGCTCATCGCCCTGTGGACCAAGGTCCGCCCCGATCAGATCGGCGCCGCCGACTCGATCGAGACCCTCGTCGACGGCGTGAGCTCCCGCCGCAACCAGCTGCTGCTGGACCTGGGCGCCGAGTTCGGCCTGGGCGCCATCGACGGCGCCGCCGACGCCGACATGCCCTCCCTGAAGGACAAGATCGGCGGCATGGTCCGCGGCTGGAACCCGTGGGGCCCGGTCCTGGGCGAAGCGCTGGCCGACGGCCTGCGCCGCGTCACCGGCCCCGCCGGCGCCCGCGCCAACCACGTCGCCGACCGCGTCCGCGACACCTGGCAGCTCGGCGACGGCTGGGTCGAGGCCACCGTGGCCGAGGTCGTCCTCGGCTCCCGCGACGGCTCCTCGCTGCGCGGCGGCGACCTGGGCCACCTGGCCCCGAACCCGCCGTCGTCGACCTCCGAGCTCAACCAGCTCATCGACTCCGCCGTGCAGTCCGTGGGCTCCAAGCGCGGCGTCGCGGTGACCATGCCGGCCACCGGCGGCGGCGCGGGCGGGGTCGTAGACTCCGCCGCGCTGGGCGCCTTCGCCGAGCAGGTCACCGGCACCGGCGTGCTCGCCGTGGCCGCGCGCACCATCCTGGAGCAGCTGGGCCACGAGGTCACCGGCGCCGTCGACTTCGACGCCGACGACGCCGACGACAAACTGCTGGACCTGGTCACCGCCGAGCTCGGCTCGGATTGGCCGCGCCTGGTCGCCCCGTCCTTCGACGCCGACCGCGCCGTGCTCATCGACGACCGCTGGGCCACCTCCCGCGAGGACCTGGCCCGCATGTGGGCCGCCACCTCCGACGAGGACCTGGCCGCCGCTACGCCGAAGGCGATCTCCGCCTCCGCCGCCAAGCAGGCGACGTTCTGGGCCGGCCGCGCCACCGCCGCGGGCCGCACCACCCTGGCCGCCGCGTACTCGCAGCTGGCCGAGGGTGCCACGAAGCCGGGCGAGGGTGCCCGCGCCTCCGACGTCGCCGTGGTCACCGGCGGCTCGCCGGGCTCCATCGCCGCGGCCGTCATCGGCGGCCTGCTTGCCGACGGTGCCACCGTGGTCGCCACCACGTCGTCCCTCAACCCGGGCCGACTGGCGTTCTACAAGGAGCTGTACCGCACCAACGCCATCGACGGAGCGGCCCTGTGGGTCGTCCCGGCGAACCTGACCAGCTACCAGGACCTCGACGCGGTCGTCGACTGGGTCGGCAACGAGCAGATCGCCACCGTCGGCGGCGGCTCCGTGGTCACCAAGCCCGCGATGTCCCCGACGCTGCTGTTCCCGTTCGCGGCCCCGCGCGTCATGGGCTCCCTGGCCGACGCCGGCCCGGCCGCCGAGATGCAGATGCGTCTGCTGCTGTGGTCGGTCGAGCGCCTTGTCGCCGGCCTGTCGCAGATCGGCGCCGACACCGACGTCGCGCACCGCCTGCACGTCGTCCTGCCGGGCTCTCCCAACCGCGGCCGCTTCGGCGGCGACGGCGCCTACGGCGAGTCGAAGGCGGCGCTGGACGCCGTCGTCACCCGCTGGAACGCCGAGGAGGTCTGGGGCTCCCGCACCTCCCTGGTCCACGCCCACATCGGTTGGGTCCGCGGCACCGGCCTCATGGGCGGCAACGACCCGCTGGTCGACGCCGTCGAGGCCAAGGGCGTGCGCACCTACGCCACCGAGGAGATGGCCGAGCTCCTGCTCGAGCAGTCCACCCCGGAGGCCCGCGCCAAGGCCGCCGAGCAGCCCATCACCGTCGACCTGACCGGTGGCCTGGGCGACGTCGACCTCAACATGTCCAAGCTGGCGGAAGAGGCCATGGCCGCCTCCGGCGAGAAGGGCGACGGCGAGGACGGCCGCGTCGCAAAGCCGCGTTCCATCCGGGCCCTGCCCGGCCTGCGCAAGCCCCTGGCCCGCACCGCACCGGACTTCTCCGGCGTCAAGGTCGCCCCCGAGGACATGATCGTCATCGTCGGCGCCGGCGAGCTCGGCCCCTACGGCTCGTCCCGCACCCGCTTCGAGGCGGAGCTCGGCGAGATCTCCGGCGCCGGCATCGTGGAACTGGCCTGGACCATGGGCCTGATCAGCCACGACGGCGGTTGGCTCGACGCCGATGGCCAGCCCATCGACGAAGAGGACATCGTCGAGCGCTACCGCGACGAGGTCACCGCCCGCGTCGGCGTCCGCCGCTACGGCGACGACGGCGACCTGGTCGACAACACCATGACCGAGCTGACCACCGTCTACCTCGAGCGCGACCTGTCCTTCCCGGTCCGCGACAAGGCCGCCGCGGTCACCTTCGTCGAGTCCGACCCGGAGAACACCACCGCGCGACCGGACGAGGAGTCCGGCGAGTGGATCGTCACCCGACTGGCCGGCACCGCCGTCCAGGTGCCGCGCCGCATGGCCATGTCCCGCTACGTCGGCGGCCAGATCCCGGAGGGCTTCGACCCCGCGGTGTACGGCATCCCGGCGGAGATGTGCGAGAACCTCGACCGCGTCTCCCTGTGGAACATCGTCTGCACCGTCGACGCGTTCCTGTCCTCCGGCTTCACGCCGGCGGAGCTGCTCGGCGCCGTCCACCCGGGCCTCGTGTCCTCCACCCAGGGCACCGGCATCGGCGCGATGGAATCGCTGCGCAGCCTGTACATCGACGGCATCCTCGGCCTGCCGCGCGCCAGCGACGTCCTGCAGGAGGCCCTGCCGAACGTCATCGCCGCGCACGTCATGCAGTCCTACGTCGGCGGCTACGGCCAGATGGTCCACCCGGTCGCGGCCTGCGCCACCGCCGCGGTGTCCGTCGAGGAGGGCCTGGACAAGATCCAGCTGGGCAAGGCCGACTTCGTGGTCGCCGGCGGCTTCGACGACCTGTCCACCGAGGGCATCACCGGCTTCGGCGACATGAACGCCACCGCCGACTCCGCCACGATGGACGCCAAGGGCATCGACCGGCGCTTCTTCTCGCGCCCGAACGACCGTCGCCGCGGCGGCTTCGTCGAGTCCCAGGGCGGCGGCACCGTGCTGCTGGCCCGCGGCTCGGTCGCCCGCGACCTCGGCCTGCCGGTGCTCGGCGTGGTCGCCTTCGCGGAGTCCTTCGCCGACGGCGCGCACACGTCCATCCCGGCGCCGGGCCTCGGCGCACTGGGCGCGGCACGCGGCGGCACCAGCTCGCGCCTGGCGCGTGCGCTGGCCAAGCACGGCGTGGCCGCGGACGAGGTGTCCATCCTGTCCAAGCACGACACCTCTACCAACGCCAACGACCCGAACGAGTCGGAGCTGCACGAGCGCGTCGCCGACGCGCTGGGCCGCGACGAATCGAACCCGCTGTTCGTGGTCTCGCAGAAGTCGCTGACCGGCCATGCCAAGGGCGGCGCGGCGGCGTTCCAGATGATCGGCCTGACCCAGGTGCTGCGCTCCGGCGTGCTCCCGGCGAACCGTTCGCTGGACTGCGTCGACCCGGAGCTGGCCAAGCACGGCCGCCTGGTGTGGCCGACGAAGCCGATCGAGATGGGCGACGCGCTGCCGATGAAGGCCGGCTTCGTCACCTCGCTGGGCTTCGGCCACGTGTCCGCGCTGGTCGCGATCGTCCACCCGGAGGCGTTCCACGCGGCCGTCGCCGCCGAGGACGGCGCCGACGCCGCCGCGGCGTGGCGTGCCGCCGCCGATGAGCGCGAGGCCGCGGGCCTGCGCCGCATCGACGACGCCATCTACGGCGGCGAGGGCCTCTACGAGCGTCCCGAGGGCCGCCGCCTGGGCGATGGTGGCGCGTACCGCGACACCGCGACGCTGGAGAAGGCGGTCATCCTGAATCCGGATGCGCGCCTGGTCGACGGAGTGCTTTCCGACGAGCCGGCGAAGTAGCGGTCCGGCGCAGTAGCAGTCCGGCGCGGGCGGGCATTGCGCCGCCCGCGCCGGTGGGCTTCGTGCCCACCGTGGCCACCGTGGCCACCGTGCCTGCCGCGCCCGCCGCGCCCACCGTGCCTGCCGCATGAGCCGCGGCGGTGATCCCCATGGGGTCGCCGCCGCGGCTCTTTGGCGTTTCCGCAGGCGAACCACGGTCAATCGGACACGCGATCGCGGCCGCCGACACCCGGCGACGGCCCGGCACAGGTGACATATCCGCCCCGCCTCCCACGAGATCGTGATTGGGCCATTGGACCGTGATCTCGTCGGACGGGGTGGGCGGCACATTCGACGAGATCGTGATTGGGTGCTCGGATCGTGATCTCGTGCGAGTGATTGCCGTGTTGTTCGGGTCGTGGCTCCGCACAAGTTCGGCGGAGGCTCCGTCAATACGTGAGGGCGGGGCACTATCCACAACCCAGGATTCACCCACAAACCATGTGGATTCGGCCGGGGCCCGTCCAACGGCGGCCATCTGGCCGGGCAACGATTCCGTTGTGAGATTCAAAGACACCCGGTTGCCCATTGGCCCGTTGAGCCGCGACGAACTTTTCGCGCGCCACGGGATCCGGGGCGCTGAACTGCACTCGAATTACGTGCGAATGCGGGATGGCCGATTCGTACGCGCCGACATGGCTCGTGACATGGGAGTTTTGGTGAATCAGGCGGTGGCCCGATTCCCGGACGGAGTGATTGGGTTCTGGGGCGCGGCCCACATGTACGGGCACCCGTGGATGCCTTGGGATGCACTGCCCACGGTCTTCGCCGACAAGCCCCGGACGATCCCGGTGGACGCCATAGGGTTTCGTCGGCACCTCGATGGGGAAGCCGTCGTCGGGAAGCATGGACCACCCCAGTTCGCGGTGGCGCATGACCGATTGCCGGACAGATCCATCATCGTGGTCAACGGCGTGCAGTGCACTTCGCCGCTGCGGACCGCGTTCGATCTGGCGCGAATTCGGAATCTTCCCGAAGCCGTGGCCGCGGTCGACGGCATGTGCGCGGTGATGCCGGGATTGACCCACCGCATTCGGGATGCCGCCTCGACGACCGACAGGTCGATCCGGGATCTCGCGAGATTCCGAGAAGTCGCGAACCTGGCGAGTTCCCGCGCGGAGAGCCCGTGGGAATCCCGGACCCGCGTGCTCATGCACCAGATCGGGCTGCCGGACCTGGTGGAGCAGCATTCGGTGCAGATCGTCATCGATGGCCGCACGTATACGGTGCGCATGGATCTCGCGAGCATCCGCGCGAAGACGGGCGTCGAGTTCATGGGGAAACACCATAAGTACGAGCAAAACCGCCGTTGGGACGAGTTGAGGGCGGCCGGCTTGGCCCGTCAGGGTTGGAAGCTGCTCAGCGTCGAGGCTCGGGATGTGACGACGCGCTGGCGGGCGACGTCGAAAATGGTGCGGGACACCATCCTGGAGCGGATCGCCGCCTTGGAATCCGACCCGACGAGATCGTGATTGGAGGCCCGGATCGTGATTTCGTCGGTCCGGGTAGGGCAGCACATTTGACGAGATCGTGATTGGTGGCCCAAATCGTGATCTCGTCGCCGGAAAGGAGGGCATTGCGGGGAAGGGGAACGGAGCGGTCGGCCGGTAACCTGGGCGCATGGAATCAGCGGCGGGACGACGGGCCGAATCAGCGGCGGCGGATGGCCACGAGGGCGGTGCCGACGCCAGCGGCGGCGGTGAATCGATTGCCGACGCAGCGACTGCCGGCGCAGCCATCGGCGACGCACCTGCCGACGTAGCCATCGGCGGCGCGGTGGAGGGCTCGATCCTGGGCACCGGCATCGACATGGTGCACGTGCCGTCGTTCGCGGCGGACCTGGACCGGCCGGGCTCGACGTTCGCCAAAGCCGCGTTCACGGTGGGGGAGCGGGCCGCCGCAAACCGCCGAGGACTCGTCGGCACCGCCCTGGCCAGGCACCTCGCCGGCCGCTGGGCGGTAAAGGAAGCCGTGGTCAAGGCATGGTCGCAGGCCCTCTACGGCACGCCGCCGGTGATCCCGCGTGATGAGGTGGATTGGCGGGAGATCGAGGTCGTCGCCGATGCGTGGGGCCGGGTCGCGGTCGCGCTGCACGGGCGGGTCCGCGACGAGGTCGCGCGCACGGTCGGCGCGCCCGCTTCGGACGCCGCACCTGGTGCGGCTTCGGGCGGCTTTGCGACGCCCACGGGCCCCCCGCAGGTGCGTTTCCACGTCAGCATCAGCCACGACGGTGATCAGGCGATCGCCATCGCGGTGCTGGCTGAGGGCTGACGGCCGAGCACGGGCGCGGCGCCCCGAATCCGCGCCGGGCGAGGCGCCACGTGGGCGTCGTAAAGCGAAGTGCCGGGCCCCGGAAAGCCCTAGCCGCCGGCCTTCTCGGCGACGGTCATGAGGTAGGAGATGAGCATGCGCTTGACCTCCTGGACCGTCAGTTCGTAGTGCAGCTCCCGCATGCCGGCGTCGCCGGGACGGTCGACGGAGTAATTGAGCAGCGAATACGTGGTGTGGATGAGCAGCCCCGAGATGAAGCTGCGCACGTGCGCGTCGGACCGCGGGGCCAGGGGGCGCAGGACCTCGGAAATGCCGTCGAGCAGCTCCTGCTCGGTGTGGGCGGCCGTCGCCCGCGTCGCCGGCGTCGACTGCACCGCCAGCCACACCGACCGGCGCGACACGTCGTCGCGCCACAGGTCGGCGATGTGGTCGATGAACTCCGACAGGAACTCCGGCCACTCCAGAGTCGGCACGATTTCCGCGAAGCGGGTGATCTCCGCGACGACGCCGGCGGTGTCCTGCCGGTCGAGCTCGCAGATCATGACGTACTTGTTGGCGAAGAACTGGTACAGCGTCCCGATCGGCACCTCGGCCCGCTTGGCCACCTCGTCGAAGGTGAAGGACTCGAACCCGACGTCGACCAGCACCTCGCGGGCGGCGGCGAGGATCCGGGCGTAGCGTTCGCGGCTGCGCTGCTGCGCGGGGCGGCGGCGCGGCCGCAGGATCTCGTGATCATGGTCCGGGTCGGTCGCCGGGTCCAGGCGCACCGACGCTTCGTCCGCCTTCGCGCCGGCCTCGGCGGCCGACTCCTTCGCGCCGTCGGACACGCGCTCAGTCACCGGAGTTCAGGTCACGCAGCACGCGGCCGACGTGGCCCTTCGCGCGGACGTTGTACCAGGCGTTTTCCACCTTGCCGTCGGCGTCGACGAGCACGGTCGAGCGGATGACCCCCTGCACGACCTTGCCGTAGTTCTTCTTCTCGCCGAACGCGCCCCAGGCGGCCAGGGTCTCCTTCGACGGGTCGGACAGGAGGGTGAAGTCCAGTCCGTGGTCGTCGCGGAACTTCGCCAGCTTCTCCGGCTTGTCGGGGGAGATGCCCACGACGTCGACGCCTGCGTCGTTGAACTGCGCGGATTCGTCGCGGAAGTCGCAGGCCTGCGTCGTGCAGCCCGGGGTGTTGGCCCGCGGGTAGAAGTACACGAGCACGCGCCGGCCGCGGTAGTCGGACAGCGACACCTCGGATCCGTCGTCCGCCGTCAGGGTGAAGTCGGGGGCGGCGTCGCCGGGTTCGAGCCGGATGTTCTGCTGTGCGCTGGTGTCGTTATCGGCCATGCGGATCATGGTAGCGGGGATTAATGGGTGTTGGGCGCCCTCAGGTGCTTTTGAGTGTTACCCTTTTCCATCAGACGACCGTTCACCGATCCAGGGGAGTCCACGTGGCCCGCAGCATTGACGACATTCAGCGCGACATCGAGCGCAACCGCACCCAGCTCGCCAAGACGCTGGACGAGCTTTCGGTTCGCACCAATCCGAAGAACGTCGCGGACGACGCCAAGTCCCGCGCCGTGGATGGTCTGCAGGAGCCGAAGGTGCAGGCCGCTCTCGGCGCCGTGGCGCTGGTCATCGTCGGCGCGATCGCGCTGTCGGTCGCCCGCAACCGCAAGCGTTCCGCCGAGATCGAGCGCATCCGCGAGATGATCGAGGCCGCGTCCCGCTAGGTCGCGTTTCCCGTACCGCCGGAGGGCGGGTCCCGGTGTGGGGCCCGCCCTCTTTCGGCGTGTGCGGGCCATTTGCTTTGCGGGCGACTGCTTTGCGACGGCCCGCGTTGTGCCCGGCTCGGCGCATGAAAAAACCAGGCCGGGTGAAAACCCGGCCTGGTCTGTGGTGCGCCATCAGGGACTTGAACCCCGAACCCGCTGATTAAGAGTCAGCTGCTCTGCCAATTGAGCTAATGGCG
>DHCFD07801__coassemble_1631_pt1 | contig 12474 bp, 8 predicted proteins | sample DHCFD07801__metabat2_high_PE_015 | metagenome-assembled genome bin DHCFD07801
CACCGCCCCCGTCTGCCAGCACGCCGAGAATCCGCTGCTGGAGTTCGCCGAGCGACGGCGGGCCGGCGCCATCCGTGGAGTCCGTGGAGTCCGCAACGTTCGCGGCGTCGGGGACGTCGACGAGTTGCGCCGCGTAATCGGCCGGGAGCAGCTTCACCCATGGGTCCGCGGCACCGGCGCTTCCCGCCCCCACCACGAGGACTTCCCCGTTGGCCGTCAGTTCATCCAGGTCGCTCGGCCGATAGCCGCACACCCGCTGCGGGAGCACCAGCGTCTCCCACGCCGACGCCGGCAACCGCACTCCCGCGAGTTGCTCGATGACCGCGAAGACGCCGTCGGCACCCCGCGCTTCGGGTTCTCGCCCGGCCGGCAGGACCGGCGCGACTTGCTGCCACTGCGGCAGGAAACGCCCGAAGGTGGACCCGCTGACGGGCTCCGTCTGGGCTCGGGCCGCCGCCAGCGAACGGGAGCGGATCGTCTTGAGCACCTCGGGCGCGAGAAACTCCGGCTCGTCGACGCCTTGGCGGTACCGCCCCTCCACCACGGTCTTCGACGCCGCCAGCGTGCCGACGATCGCGTGGACCACGCTCGCGGCCACGCCGAAGGCGTCGCGGACGTCGTCGTGGGTGAACGGCCCCCGGGTTCTGGCCCACCGGGCCACGAGCTGCTCGAGGGCGTCGGGGATGACGTCGGCCCTCGCAGGAACGCCCGGCGGAACCGGTACGCCGAGGCCGTCGCGAAGCAATGCGGCGTCGAGGGATTGGGCGACGTGCTCGACTCCCGCGATGCGCACCCGCATCAGACGGTGGCCCAGTTCCCGCTCCGCGTCGTCCACGGTCACGGACGACACGCGACCCACCTCGTCCAGTGGCACGGGGCCGATGACCCGCAGCGCGTCCATGAGCTGCTCGGCCGTGGTTGCTCGACGACGTTCCGACCGCCTGCGCAGATCGGCGTCCACCTCGGCGATGATGGCGGGATCCAACAGGTCGCGCAGCTCCACCCCGCCGAGAAGTTGGTTCAGCAGAGCGGGGTCCAGCGCCAGCGCCGCCGCCCGCTTCTCGGCCAACGGACCGTCGCCCTCGTACATGAAGGCGCCGGTGTAGGTGAACAGGATCGACGTGGCGAAGGGGCTGGCCGTCTGCGTGGTCACCTCGGCGATGCGGACGGTGCGTTCGCGCAGATTCCCGCACAGTTCCACCAACGCGGGCAGGTCGTAGACGTCCTGCATGCATTCCCGGACGGCCTCCAACACGATCGGGAACTTCGGGTATTGCTTGGCGACGTCCAGCAGCTGCGCCGACCGCTGGCGCTGCTGCCACAACGGGGCCCGCTTGCCGGGATTCCGGCTGGGCAGCAGTAGAGCCCGGGCAGCGCATTCCCGGAACCGGGAGGCGAAGAGCGCGGAATTTCCCACCTGCTCCGCCACGATCGCCTCGACGTCGTCCGGGTCGATCAGAAACAGGTCCGACGACGGTTCGGCGGCGGAATCCGGCACGCGCAGCACGATGCCGTCGTCGGAGGCCACCGGCTGGGCGTCCATCCCCGTGGCCCGGGAGAACTTCGCGCCGGCGGCCAACGCCCACGCGGCGTTGACCCCTCGGCCGTAGGGGCTGTGCAGCACCACCCGCCAGTCGCCGAGTTCATCGCGGAAACGCTCCAGGACCAGGGTCCTCTCGTCCGGGATCACCCCGGTCGCCTGCGCCTGCTCCTCCAGATACGCGGTCAGGTTGTCCCGGGCCCACGGGTCCAGGCCGATGTCTTCGAGCACGGCGTCATCGGTTGCGGCGAGCCGTCGGAAAGCACCCAGGGCCTTGCCCAGCTCCGCCGGACGGCCCGCCTGGTCCCCGTTCCAGAAGGGCAGGCGCCCCGTGTGCCCGGGAGCGGGCGTGACCAGCACGCGGTCGCGGTCGATCTGCTCGATCCGCCAGCTGGAGGCACCGAGGGTGAAGACGTCGCCGACGCGGGATTCGTAGACCATTTCCTCGTCCAGCTCGCCGACGCGGCGCGGCACCGCATCGCCGCCCCCGGCGAGGAACACGCCGAACATGCCGCGATCCGGGATCGTCCCGCCGTTGATGACCGCGGTGCGCTGCGCCCCCGGCCTCGCGGACAGGGTCCCGGTGATGCGGTCGTAGACCACCCGCGGCCGCAGTTCCGCGAAATCCGTCGACGGGTACGTCCCGGAGACCAGATCGATGACGGCGTCGAACAGCTCGCGGGACAGCCCCCGGTAAGGGTGGGCGGCGGTCACCGTGGAGAACCAGTCATCGACGTCCAGGTCGTCCATCGCCACCGCCGCGACGGTGTGCTGGGCCAGCACGTCGAGTGCGTTGGCGGGCACGTGCAGTTCCTCGATGAGCCCCTTGCGCATCCGATCGACGACCACCGCCGTCTGCAGCAGGTCCGCACGGTGCTTCGGGTAAAACGAGCCCTTGGACACCGCCCCGACGACGTGCCCGGCGCGGCCGACCCGCTGGAGGCCGGAGGCCACGGACGGCGGGGACTCGACCTGGATGACCTTCTCCACCGCGCCCATGTCGATGCCCAGCTCCAGCGAGCTGGTGGACACCACCGCGCGCAGCGAGCCTTCTTTCAGCATCGATTCGATGGTCGCGCGCTCGTCCTTCGACACCGACCCGTGATGGGCGCGGGCGATGACGGCGGGCGCGGTGCCCGCGACATCCGTCGCCTTCATGATCTGCGCCGGCGGGCGGCGCAGCTCCGGCGACAGCGACCCCGGATCGGTGCGGAGGGCGTGGAGCTCATTGAGCCTGCTGGTCAGGCGCTCGGCGGTGCGGCGGGAATTGACGAACACCAACGTCGACCGGTGTCCCATGATCTCGTCGAACACCCGCTCCTCGATGAAGGGCCAGATCGACCCCTGCGCCGGAAGCGCCGATTCGGTGGGGAGAAGACCACCGGAGGAGTCGGAGGGGTCGGTGCCGGCATCGGTGGCGCCGATGGCGAGGCCGTCGTCGAAGATCGAGTCCCGGGACGGAACCGGGCGATCCTGCAGGTCGCTCATGTCCTCGACCGGCACGTGGACACCGAGCTCCCACTCTTTCCTGGACGGTGGGTCGATGATCTCGACCGGGCGGTCGCCGCCGAGGAAGCGCGCCACGCTGGTCAGCGGGCGCACGGTCGCGGACAGCCCGATGCGCTGAACCTCCCGCCCGGCCAGGCGCTCCAGCCGCTCGAGGCTCAACGCCAGGTGCACGCCCCTTTTGGTTCCGGCCATCGCATGGATCTCGTCGATGATGACGGTGTCGACCGTGCCCAGGATCTCGCGCGCCTTCGACGTCAGCAGCAGGAACAGCGACTCCGGGGTGGTGATCAGGATGTCCGGGGGATTGCGGACCTGGCGGGAGCGTTCCGACGAGGGCGTATCCCCCGACCGGACCGCGACGGACACCTTCGCCGGTTCCTGCCCCAGTCGCGCCGCGACGCGGTTGATGCCCGTCAGCGGTGCCCGAAGATTGTTCTCCACGTCGACGGCGAGGGCCTTGAGCGGGGAAATGTAGAGGACCCGCACTCCGCGCGCGGCCTGTCCGCGGTCCCGGGAATCGGTACCGGAATCGCCGGAATCGCCGCCGGAATCGCCGCGTACGTGGTCACGGGACTCATCACTGCCCCCGTGCCGGCCCTCCACCAGGGAACCGATTGCCCACAGGAACGCAGCCAACGTCTTTCCGGAGCCGGTCGGCGCCACCACGAGGGCGTTCTCCCCCTCGGAAATGGCCTTCCACGCCTCCACCTGCACATCCGTCGGCTCGGCGAAGACGTCGCGGAACCAGGTCGCCACCGACGGGGTGAACCGCCCCAGGGGATCCGTGTCTCGCAATGAAGCCATGAGCCCGATTAAACACCGGCTCCCGGATCGCCGGTGGCCTCGATGCGTTCGATCCGCCGGCGTCGCTCCTCCTTCTTCAGGGCCTCGTACTCGGTGTCCTCGTCGAAGTCGAGGACGATGCGGCCACCGATGGAGCACACCGCGATGGCCAGCAGGGCGAATCCCGGCGGGGCCCAGTCGGTGACCAGGAACAGCGCACCGAGGCCGATGGCGAGGATCACGCCGATCCAGTCGATGTTCTCGGCGAGGCGCCCGCGGGTACGGATTCGTTCCAGTTCGGGGTCGGGCAGCCTCGGCGATTCGTCCGCGGGCGCGACATCCCTGCTGGCCGCCCGTGGCGCCGAACACGCGACGGTCCGCAAAGTCGCCGCCGAGGCGGGGCTGTCCCCCGGCGCGGTGCAGCACCATTTCCGGACCCGCGACGACCTCATCACCGCCGCATACGGGCGCACGGCGGAACGGTTCCGCGCGGACCTCGAGGAGGCCGTCGCCGAAATCGACGACCCCGCGGGCCGGTTCCGCGCGGCCTGCCATCTGTTGGCGGGCTGCGCCGACGACTCGGACCGCGCCCGGGAGGCGACCGCGGCGTGGCTGGCGTTCGCGGGCATCGCCGTCGCCCGCCTGGCGGAGCCGGAGCGCATGACGGCCGCCCGGGGGCGCGATCTCATCGATCGCCAGCTCGCGCGATTGGCCGCCGACGGCGACTACGCGGGCGGCCGCTGACCGGCCACCATTGACCGGGGGCCGACGCGCCGGCGGCCCGATCCCCCGACCCGGCGGGACGTTTCCCCGTGACTACTAGACCAAGTAGTCTTGACGTCGATGAACATCACTCTCCCGCCCGAAGGCCAGCCCGGTCACGTCCGCATCGGCGACGTCACCACGGAGGCCGGCGCCACGATCCCGGACGTCACCGTCGCCTTCGAGCGGTGGGGCCGCCTCAACGCCGACGCGTCGAACGTCATCCTGCTGCAGCACGCGCTGACGGGTGACGCGCATGCCTCGGGCCCGTGCGACGAGGAGCATCCGACGCCGGGCTGGTGGAACGGCATGATCGGCTCCGGCCGGGCGCTGGACACCGACGAGTACTGCATCATCTGCACCAACGTCATCGGCGGGTGCCGCGGCACCACCGGCCCGTCGTCGGAGCACCCGGACGGCGGCGCGTGGGGTTCGCGCTTCCCGGCGATTTCGGTGCGCGACACCGTCACCGTCGAGCGCATGGCGCTGAAGGAACTCGGCATCGAGTCGATCGTGGCGGTCATCGGCGGCTCCCTGGGCGGCGCCCGCACGCTGGAGTGGTCGCTGATGCACCCCGACGAGGTCGGCCGCGCGCTGGTCCTGTGCGTCGGGGCCCGCGCCAGCGCCTGGCAGATCGGCATCCAGAGCGCGCAGATCCAGTTCATCGAAAACGATCCCGCGTGGCACGGCGGCGATTACTACGCCACGGGCGAGCGCCCCGTCCACGGCCTGGGCTTCGCCCGCCGGGTCGCCCATCTGACCTACCGCGGGGAGCTGGAGCTCGACGACCGCTTCGGCACCGCCGCCCAGCCCGGCGAGAATCCGCTGGGCCCGATGCGCACCTCCGACCGTTTCCAGGTGGAGAGCTACCTCGACCATCAGGCCGACAAGCTCGCCGCGCGTTTCGACGCCGGCTCCTACGTCGTCCTCACCGACACCCTCAACCGGCACGACATCGGCCGCGGCCGCGGCGGCATGAACGACGCCCTGGCCTCCTCGACGGTGCCCACGCTGGTCGCCGGCGTCGACACCGACATCCTGTACCCGTTCCACCAGCAGGAGCACCTGGCCAAGAACCTGGGCAACTGCATGGGCCTGGAGACCATCGAATCGGCCGTGGGCCACGACGGCTTCCTCACCGAATTCGAGCGGGTCGACGGCATCGTCCGCGGTTTCCTCGCGGCCGAGGTCTAGCGGCCGGAATCCGGCGAACGTCCGTCTGGAACGGACCGCTTTACGACGGCTGGCCCGCCCGGATGTTCGCCACGACCACCGCCATGGTGACGGCGTAGGCGCCGACGGTGCCGAAGAACGCGGCTTTCGCCGCCAGGCCGGCTATCTCGTGCTCGACGCGCATGACCGCACCTGCGATGAACACGGCGTGGAAGGCCAGGACGAACAACCACATGACCAGGCAGCGCGCCGGCCGCACGATGCGCGGCGGGATCTGCCCGATGTACACCGCCAGCATTCCGTTGGACAGCACGAACGACGGCAACCACATGTACATGACCAGCATGCCCGCGGTGTCGTCGACCGGGATGCCGGAGGCGATGACGTACACGGCCACCGGCACGAGCACGCACGCCAGCCACGTGTAGGCGATCAGCGGCGCCCGTCCCGGGCAGGGGCCGCGGCGCCCGGAGACGGCGCAGTTCTCCCCCTCCACAGGTTCCATGTGATCCGCGTTCACGTCGATCAGCTCCCCAGCGCATCCACGGAGCTGGCCAGGAACACCATCCCGCCGCCGACGAGCAGGCAGAACCACAGGTCGAACTTGCGCGACCGCACGCTGAACACGCCGAGCAGCGAATCCGGCAGGAACTGGCGCAGGACGCCGAGGTACATCATCGTCGCGCCGAGCATGAACGTCGCCCGCCGCCAGCGCTCCAGGCCCAGGAACACCAGGGCCGCGCCAAGGCCGAAGAACAGCAGGCCGTACAGCAGGAACCGCGTCCGCTCCGACCACTTCTCCCCCGGCGCCGGTTCCTTCGGCGAATGCGGGTTGACCATCGGGTCGGGCAGGTCCCCCCGGTCGACCCGCTCCGCGATTTCGCGCGCGCCGAACCGCGCCGCCCCGCCTTCCGGCTGGTGCGGCGAACGGTGCGGGCGCGGCGTCGTCAAGCGACCCCCTACAGGCCCGCCAGGCGCTCGGCGCGCTCGACGACGTTGCGCACCAGGAAGGCGCGCGTCAGCGGGCCGACGCCGCCCGGGTTCGGGGACACGAAACCGGCGGTCTCCCACACGTCGGGGTGGACGTCGCCGGCCAGCTTGCCGTCGAGGCGGGACACGCCCACGTCGAGCACCGCCGCACCCGGCTTGACCATGTCGGCGGTGAGCATGTGCGGCTTGCCCGCCGCGGCGATGACGATGTCCGCCTGGCGGGTCTCCGCCGCCAGATCCTTCGTGCCGGTGTGGCACAGGGTCACGGTGGAGTTTTCGCTGCGGCGGGTCAGCATCAGGCCGATCGGGCGGCCGACCGTGACGCCGCGGCCGATGACGCACACCTTCGCGCCGGCCAGCTCCACGCCGAAGCGGCGCAGCAGGTGGATCGAACCGTTCGGGGTGCACGGCAGCGGCGCCGGCTCGTTGAGCACCAGCTTGCCCAGGTTCACCGGGTGCAGGCCGTCGGCGTCCTTGTCCGGGTCGATGAGACCCAGGATGCGGTTTTCGTCGAGGTGCTTCGGCAGCGGCAGCTGCACGATGTAGCCGGTGCAGGCGTCGTCGGCGTTGAGCTCGGCGATGACCGCCTCCAGCTCCTCCTGCGTGGTCTCCGCGGGCAGGTCGCGGCGGATCGAGGCGATGCCGATCTGCTCGCAGTCGCGGTGCTTCATCTTCACGTAGGAGTGGCTGCCCGGGTCGTCGCCCACCAGCACGGTGGCCAGACCCGGCGTCACGCCGGCTTCCTTCAGTTTCGTCACCCGGGCGGCGAGATCCTGAAAGATCTCGTCGCGGTACATGTTGCCGTCAAGCTTCGTCGCCGTCATGGCGTCCAGTATGGCAAAAGGGGCGGGCCGGGCCGCACACGAGCATCGGTCACCGCGCCCGTTCCTCCCCCGGCCGCCTCTCCCCCGGCTTCGTCGCCCATCGGGTTCTCGACGATCCAGAGCGTCACCGGGTTATATGCGGGAGTCGGGCCGTCGTCGATGTCCGACGTCATGACCACCGGCAGTGACGACCACGCCAGTCACAGGAACCCCGGGCTCGGCTTCGGCGGCTCCGGCGGCGGAACGGCCCAGTCGTCGCGGTCGTGCGGCGCGTCCCCGTCCGCCTCGTGATTGCGGGAAGGTTGACTTTCGTCCATGCGGCGAGTGTGCCGCAGGTCACGGTCGCGCGCCAGGTTTCGGAGACGGAGCATCCGCGCCGAGCCGCCATCCCCTCCGGGGCCGTGCCTCTATTCCCCTCCGGGGAAGCCCATCTGGCGCCACGCCTCGTACGCCGCCACCGCCGCGGCATTCGACAGGTTCATGCTGCGCCGGCCCGGCAGCATCGGGATGCGCACCAACTGCGTGATCCGCGGATCCGCCAGCGCCTCCTCCGACAGCCCCGTCGGCTCCGGCCCGAACAGAAGCACGTCACCGGGCCGGTAGGCGATGTCCGTGTGCCACGCCTCGGCATGCGCGGTGAATGCGAACACGCGCGGCCGCGCATCATCGTCCCCGGAGTGCTTTGCGACGCCGCCGTCTCCATCACCGTCGTCAAGCACCGAAGAAGCCGGGCCCACCAGCCGCGTCAACGCGGCATCGAGCGAGGGATGGACGTGGACCTCCGCGAGATCGTGGTAGTCCAGGCCCGCGCGGCGAACGTGCTTCTCCTCGAAGTTGAAGCCCAACGGCTCCGCCAGATGCAGCGCCGCGCCCGTGCCCGCGCACATGCGGATCGCGTTGCCCGTGTTCGGCGGGATCTGCGGGCTGGCGAACAGGACGTGGCAGAACGGGGCGGCGGAGGCAGACGCGCCGGGGGAAGCGGAGGAGGCGGAAGCGGTCACGGTGGGAAAGGGTACGCGGCGCCGCGGGGCCGGGATGACCGGTCAGTCCTCGACGCCCGGGGCACCGGCCTTCATCTCGGCGATGCGTGCATCGAGCAGCGACAGATTCGGCGTTTCCACCAGGCCGTGGCGGCCGAGGAAGTCGACCAGCGTCGCGGCGATGAGGCGGCGGCTCTTCGGTTTGGCGTACTTGTGGCCCTCGCCCGGCACCTGCAGGTACTCGGTGGGCACGCCGCGGGCGCCGAGCGCGTCGCGCATCTGCAGCGACTCCCGCTCCGGGACGTTGGTGTCCCACTCGCCGTGGATGAACAGCACCGGGGCGGTGATGTGTTCCGCGTTGTTCAGCGGCGAGACCTGCCGCAGCAGTTCGGCGTCGTGGTACGGGTAGCCGTACTTCGGGTACGCCGCCGACGCCAGCCACGGCTCGGTGGAGCCGTAGTAGCTCTCGAAGCTGGTCATGCCGCAGGCGTCGACGACCGCGCGGAACAGATCCGGGTAGCGGGCGGCGACGAGCAGCGACAGGAACCCGCCGTAGCTGCGGCCGCCCAACGCCAGCCGGTCCGGGTCGCCGATGCCGGTGTCGACGAGGAAACGCGCGGCGTCGGCGACGTCGTCGATCGCCGCGAAACGCCCGTAGCGGTCGTCGGCGTGCAGGAAGGGCCGTCCCGCCCCCGACGAGCCGCGGATGTTCGGCGTGAACACGGTGACCCCGGAATCGACGAGCGTGGTGAGGATGTCGTGGTTGACCGGCCGCGACTGCAGCTCCGGGCCGCCGTGCAGGTGGATGTACACCGGCTGCGGGCCGTGGGCCGCGTCGTCTTCGCCGTGGTAGAGCCAGCCGGACAGCTCCAGGCCGTCGCGGGCGGTGAAGTGGACGAGCTCGGGGATGTAGTTTTCCTGGGCGCGCTCGGAAATGCGGCGCGAACGGTCGACGTTGATCGGCTCGATCTTGCCGGTGGAGGTGCGCAGGATCTCGACCGTCGGCGGCAGGTTCGGGCCCTCGATGGTCAGCGACAGCAGCTCGCCGTCGTCGGTGATGGACAGGTCGGAGGCGACCATGCCCGGCAGTTCGACGGAGCGGCGGACCAGCACCTTCTGGTCCTCGCCCAGGGACAACAGGTCCAGCAGGGAGACGCCGGAGGTGTTCCACAGCACCGCGGCGGTGGACAAATCCTCGCTGATGACGAATTCGTCGACGTCGGAATCGGGATTGCCCACCAGCTCCTCGACGGCGACGTCGCGCCCGTCGACGGCGACGCGCAGCACGCGGCGGCGGTCGGAGGAATGGTCGGAGCACACGATGGCGGTGACGCGGCCGTCGGCGGCGGTGGTTTCCTCGCGCAGGATGGTGCCCGCGTCGGTCATGGCACCGGGCTCGGGGCGCAGCAGCGGCAGCCACGTGCCGTCGGGCTTGACCAGCAGCAGTTCGCGGCTGCCGCGCGGGCCGACGCGCATGAGGGCGTGGCCGGCTTCCGCCGAGACCAGCAGCGAGTCGGTGCGGCGGTCGAGCACCATGTAGTCGCCGGTGTCGGGGTCGACGAGGCGGCCTTCGGTGATGCCGTCGGCGCCGACGGCGTCCATGGCCAGCTTGTCGCGGTCCCATTCCACCAGGGTGGTCTTCGCGTCGCCGGACAGCTGGAGGCGTTTGGCCCCGGGCACGGCGGGGTCGGTGGACACCAGCCACGTTTCCAGGCGCTCGGTGCCCAGCGGGGAGACTTCGCAGGCGATCCAGCGGGCGTCGGGCGAGTGCAGCACACGGGTGACGGGGCCGTCGACGGGCAGCTGGACGGGGCGCTCGTCGCCGAGGCCGTCGTCGGTGAGCGCCACCTGCACGGCCTTCGGGTAGCCGCGCTCGCGGACGATGTACGCGATGGCGCTGCCGTCGGGCGCGAGGGAGGAGCCGTAGGTGTGCCGCATATCCGCGATCTTAGGAAAGCGGGAGCAACGCCCGGCGATGCGCCTACCGGAAGTCCCTGCTGCGCCCGGCGATGACGGGGGCGGCGACGACCTCGCGCAGCGGGGTGAGTTTGTCGGCGACGATGGTCACCGCCCCGGAGGCGTTCTGCGCGATGCCGCGGACCACCAGCGCCCGTTCGGTGGTGGCGATGACGCGGAACCGGTTCCACAGGCCCGGGGTGCACAGGACGTTCATCAGCCCGGTTTCGTCTTCCATGCCCAGGAACACCACGCCGCCGGCGGTTCCCGGACGCTGGCGGTGCGTGACTATGCCCGCCACCGTCACCCGCGACGAGTCCGCCACCTGCGCCAGCCCGGTCGCCGGCGTGACGCCGAGCGCGTCGAGTTCCCCGCGCAGCCGCGCCACCGGATATTCCTCCGGCGTGACCCCCGTGCCCGCCAGATCCGCGGCGGCGAGTTCGAATTCGCTCATGCCCGGCAGCGCGGGGGCCGAGGTCACCGTCAACCCGGGCAGCATGCCCTCGTGCTCGGTCGCGGCGACGCCCGCGGCCCACAATGCTTGGCGACGGTCCAGCCCCAGGCATTCCAGCGCACCCGCCCGGGCCAGGGCCTCGACGTGGGAGACGGTCAGCGCCGCCCGGCGCGCCAGATCGGCGACGTCGCGGAAGGCGCCGGAATCGCCGCCGTCCCCGTCATCGCCGCCGTCGCCGTCCCGCGCCGCCACGATCCTCTTCGCGGCATCTTCGCCGAGGCCGGTCACCGACCCCAGACCCAACCTGATCCGCCCGCCGGGGCAGTCGGCCTCCACCCCGGAGACGTTGACGTCGGGGCCGTCGCAGCCGACGCCGTGGCGCCGCGCGTCGGCGACCAGCGACTGCGGCGAATAGAAGCCCATCGGCTGCGCCCGCAGCAGGGCGACGCAGAACTCCGCCGGGTAGTGGTGCTTGAACCACGCGGAGAAGTACACCAGCGACGCGAAGGACTGCGCGTGGGATTCGGGGAAGCCGTACGCGGCGAAGGCGACGATCTTGTCCCACAGGCGGTCGGCCACCTCGCCGACGATGCCGTTGGTCTCCCGCAGCCCGCCGAGGAACCGCGCCCGCAGCGCCTCCATCCGCTCGACGGAACGTTTGGAGCCCATCGCGCGGCGCAGCGCGTCGGCCTCCGCCCCGGAGAACCCGGCGGCGTCGACGGCGATCTGCATCAGCTGTTCCTGGAACAACGGGATGCCCAGGGTCTTGCCCAGCGATTTCTCCAGCACCGGGTGGTCGTAGACGACCTTTTCCTCCCCGTTGCGCCGGCGGATGTAGGGGTGGACGCTGCCGCCCTGGATGGGGCCGGGGCGGATCAGGGCCACCTCCACGACGAGGTCGAAGAACTCCCTCGGCCGCAGCCTGGGCAGCGTGGCCAGCTGCGCGCGCGACTCGACCTGGAACACCCCGACGGCGTCGGCGCGGGAGAGCATGTCGTAGACGGCCTTCTCCGCCACGTCAATTTCCCACAGCCGCACCTCCCTGCCGCGGTGCTCGGCCACCAGGTCGATGCAGTGGTGGATCGCCTCGAGCATGCCCAGCCCCAGCAGATCGAACTTGACCAGCCCGGCGGCGGCGCAGTCGTCCTTGTCCCATTGCACCACCGACCGGTCCTCCATCCGCGCCCATTCCACGGGCACGACGTCGGCGATGGGCCGGTCGCAGATGACCATGCCGCCGGAGTGGATGCCCAGATGCCGCGGCTGGCCGCGCAGCCCCTCCGCCAGCTCCGCGACCTGCTCCGGCGGTTCGGCGGTCTTGTTCACCCACGCATCGATGACGCCCGGCGCGTGCCCCAGCGCCCGGGCCGCGTCGCGCAGCGCGCCACGGCGCCGATACGTGATGACGTTGGCCACCTGCGCCGCATTGTCCCGCCCATAGCGCCCGTAGACGTATTGGATGACCTCCTCGCGCCGCCCCGATTCGATGTCGAGGTCGATGTC
>DHCFD07801__coassemble_1686_pt1 | contig 11796 bp, 9 predicted proteins | sample DHCFD07801__metabat2_high_PE_015 | metagenome-assembled genome bin DHCFD07801
GGGCATGCCGTTGACCGATGGCCTGGTTCTCGTGCACAACGCGCTCGTCGGCGCGGGCCTGCGCGACCGGGTGAAGATCGGCGCGACGGGCAAGATCGTCACCGGCTTCGACATCGTCAAGCGCATGTGCCAGGGCGCGGACTTCATGGCCTCGGCCCGCGGCATGATGATGGCCACCGGCTGCATCCAGTCGCAGCTGTGCCACACCAACGAATGCCCGGTCGGCGTGGCCACGCAGAACCCGAAGCGGTGGAAGGCGGTCGACGTCGACGACAAGGCCAACCGCGTGCGCAACTTCCACGACGCCACCGTGCAGGAGGCCGTGGGAATGCTCGCTTCGATGGGCCTGGAGAATTTCGATCAGCTCTCGCCGTCGATGCTGTTCCGCCGCACTTCCGACGAGTACGCCGAGACTTACGCGGAGCTGTACAACTGGCTCGAACCGGGCGAGCTGCTCACGGGCACCCGATTCCACGCCTGGGCGGAGGACTGGGCGCTCGCCGACCCCGAGCGCTTCTGGTACCCGGAGCTGCACGGCGGGGCGAAGCCGGCGGTCGAACCGGCGGAGGAGATCAAGACGGTCGAGCTTGCGGCGATGCCCGCGGGGGCACAGGCTGCGGCGGGCGCCGACGTCCACGGCGGCTCGGCCGACGCGGAGCAGGTGGCCGAAGACATGCAGGACGAGGACGCCGAGAAGTAACGCGCCGAGACGAGTGCAACGGAGAATGAGGTCGTGCCCATGGCCCGTCCGCCGGGACGGGAGTACAAAAGAGGCATGGCCAATGACGATTTTGCGGGCACCATTCCCTCCCTCACCCTGAACGACGGAAACACCATTCCCCAGATCGGACTGGGCACGTGGCGCATGGACGACGAGACCGCGCGGCGCTGCGTCCGCCATGCGATCGAGATCGGGTACCGGCACATCGACACGGCATCGCTGTACGGCAACGAAGTCGGCGTCGGGCAGGGCATCGCCGACGCGGTCTCCGACGGGCTCGTCGACCGTGACGAACTGTTCGTCACCACCAAGGTCTGGAACGACGCCCAGGCCGCCGCCGACACGCGCCGCTCGGCGCAGGAGTCGCTGCGCAAGCTCGGCCTCGATTACGTCGACCTGCTGCTCGTCCACTGGCCCTGCCCGAAGCAGGGGCTGTTCGGCGAGAGTTACTCCGAGATCATGAAGCTTCGCGACGAAGGACTGACCCGCTCCGCCGGAGTGGCGAATTTCTATTCCGAGGTGCTCGACGAGCTTCCGGAGGCCCCCGCCGTCAATCAGATCGAACTGCACCCCGGGTTGCCCCAGGACGCGCAGGTCGAGGACGACCGGCGCCGGGGCGTCGTCACGCAAAGCTGGGCCCCGCTGGGCCGCGCCAAGAAGTTCGGCGACGGGCCGATCGCGCAGGTGGCGGCCGAGGTCGGGCGCACCCCGGCGCAGGTGACGCTGCGGTGGCATCTGCAGCGCGGTCTGGTGGCCATCCCGAAGTCCGCCGACGAGGGCCGCATGGCCGAAAACCTTGGGGTCCTCGGCTTCGAGCTCACCGACGCGCAGATGGCGGCGATCTCCTCCCTGGCCGACCCGGATTCGCGGATCGGGGGCGACCCCCGATTCTTCGGAGATGAGTGAACGGTGGTCCGTCCGGGCCGGTAGGTTTGGGACCATGTCTGAGACCTCCGAGATCCGCGTCGAGCACGACGGCCCCATCACCACGATCACCATCGATCGCGATCACAAGCGCAATTCGCTCAATGCCGGGGTCTGCTCGGACATCGCCGACGCGGTCGACGCCGCGCCGGGCCGCGAGGAGTGCCGGGCCATCGTCATCCGCGGCGAGGGCCGCGCGTTCTGCGCCGGCGCCGATCTGGGGGGCCAGCACAGCGACGGCAACTTCCACGAGCAGCTGGCGCGCATGCTGCACTCCCTGCAGGAGTGCCCGCGCATCATCATCGCGGACGTGCAGGGCGCGGCGGTCGGCGCCGGCATGCAGCTGTCCATGGCCGCGGACCTCCGGGTCGTCGGCGAGCGCGGCTGGTTCATGATCCCGCCGGTCAAGCTGGGCATCGCGGTCGACGCGTGGACCATCCGCCGCACCCGCGTGCTGGTCGGCGGCGCCCGCGCCCGCACCATCCTCCTGGCGGCCGAGCAGGTCGACCAGTCGGAGGCGAAGTCCTGCGGCCTGGCGTCCTACGTGGGCGATTCCAACGTCACCCGCGAGGTCGCCGAGCGCATCGCGTCCTTCGCGCCGATGAGCCTGGAGTACCACAAGATGGTGCTCAACGACGACGAGACGAACCTGCCGCCGAAGCCGGAGCAGCGCGAGCTGTACGAGCGGGTCTGGGCGTCGGAGGACGCCGCGGAGGCCGGCCGGGCGCGCGCGGAGAAGCGCGACCCGGTGTTCCGCGGAAAGTAGCCGGCGGGCGTGATGCGCCGGGAACGCGACGCCGACCTGGACAGTGCCTTCGCCACCGGCCCCGGCGGCCTGACCTCGGAGCAGGTCGATCAGCGGCGCCGGGCCGGCCTGGTCAACCATTTGCCGCCGACGTCGGGGCGCACGGTCACCGACATCATCCGCGCGAACGTGTTCACGCGGATCAACGCCATCCTCGCGGTGCTGCTCGCGATCGTCCTGTGGACGGGGTCGTGGGTCAATGGCGCCTTCGGCTTGCTGATCATCGCCAACTCGATCGTGGGCGTGGTGCAGGAGCTGCGGGCGAAGCGGACGCTGGACAAGCTGTCGATCGTCGGGCGCGCCCGGCCCTTCGTCATCCGCGACGGCAGGCCGGCCCGCGGCATCGACCGCGAGGAGATCGTGGTCGACGATCTGGTGGAGCTCGGGGCGGGCGACCAGATCATCGTCGACGGGGTGGCGCGCACGGTCGACGACCTCGACGTCGACGAGTCGCCGCTGACCGGCGAGTCGAAGCCGGTGCACAAGAAAGTCGGCGATCCGCTGTATTCGGGGTCGCACGTCATTTCCGGCGGCGGCACCCAGCAGGCGCTGAAGGTGGGGGCGGAGGCGTATGCGGCGCAGCTGGCGGCGGAGGCCAGCAAGTTCACGCTGACGGATTCGGAGCTGCTGCGCGGGATCAACAAGATCCTGCGGGTGATCACGTGGATCCTCATCCCCACCGGTGCGCTGGTGATCTGGACGCAGCTGTTCCGGTCGGGGCAGGACCTGAAGGAGTCGCTGCTGGCGATGGTGGCGTCGCTGGTGCCGATGGTCCCCGAGGGCCTGGTGCTGATGATGTCCATCGCCTTCGCCATCGGCATCGTCCGCCTTGGGCGCAGGCGGGTGCTCACCAACGAGTTGCCGGCGATCGAGGGGTTGGCCCGGGTCGACGTCGTGTGCGTGGACAAGACGGGCACGCTGACGGAAAACCGCATGCATCTGCGGGACGTGGAGTTGCTTGACGACGGGGCCGGCGTGGCGGCCGTCCACGACGTCCTCGCCGCGTTGGGCCGGCTGGAGGAGAGACCGAATGCCACGACGATGGCGATCAACGAGAGCCTCGACGAGTCCGGCGTCGCCGATCCGGGGTGGGCGGTGACCGACAAGGCACCGTTTACCTCGGCGCGGAAATGGGCGGGTGCGACGTTCGGCGATCACGGCGCGTGGGTGCTCGGTGCGCCGGACATCCTGGCCGCGGGCGGGTCGGCGGCGCTGGATCGTGCCGCGGAGCTGATGGGCGGCGGCCTTCGCGTGCTGCTGCTGGCGAAGTCCGCCGTGACCGTCTCGGACGTGGTGGTGGGGCCGGGCGAGCCCGTCGAAAAGCATCCGGGGCTGCTGGAACCGGTGGCGCTGGTCGTGCTCGACCAGACGCTGCGTCCCGACGCGCGGGAGACGCTCGAGTACTTCGCGGAAGAAAACGTCACCGTCAAGGTGATCTCCGGCGACAACGCGGCGTCGGTCGGCGCGGTCGGGCGGGCGCTGGAGCTGCCGGGCGCGGACTCGCCCGTCGACGCCCGCGAGTTGCCGGATCCCGACGGGGGAGAGGCGGCGCGCGAGGAGTTCGCCGACGCCGTGGAGGAGGGCAACGTATTCGGGCGCGTGACCGCCGACCAGAAACGGGCGATGGTGCGGGCCCTGCAGTCGCGCGGGCACGTCGTGGCCATGACCGGTGACGGAGTCAACGACGTGCTGGCCCTGAAGGACGCCAACATCGGCGTGGCCATGGGCGCGGGAGCGCCGGCGACGCGGTCGGTGGCGCAGCTGGTGCTGCTGGACAACCGCTTCGCCGTCATGCCGCACGTCGTGGCCGAGGGCAGGCGGGTGATCGGCAACATCGAACGCGTCGCGAACCTCTTTCTGACCAAGACCATCTATTCCGTGTTCCTGGCGCTGGCCGTCGGCGTCATCGGGTACGCGTACCCCTTCGAGCCCATCCACGTGACCATCACCGGATGGTTCACCATCGGCATCCCGGCCTTCGTGCTGTCGCTGGCGCCCAACCACGAGCGCGCCAAGCCGGGGTTTTCGTCGCGGGTGTTCCGGCTGGCGCTGCCCTCGGGCCTCATCGTCGGCGCACTGACGTTCGGGTTCTGGGTGTGGGCCTACCCGGGCGCGGACGCGGACCCCGCGGTGGAAGGGGCGGCGTCGACGGCGACGCTGGTGGTGCTGATCATCACCGCGTTCTGGGTGCTCGCCGTCGTCGCACGGCCCTACGAGCCGTGGAAACTCGCTCTGCTCGGGGCCGCGGGCGGGGCGTACTTCGTCATCTTCCTGGTCAAGCCCATCGCCGCGGTGCTGCACCTCCACCCGGTGTCGCCGAGCCTGGGGCTCGCGGCGGTGCTGACGGGCATGGTGGGCGCGGTGCTGGTCGAAACCGTCTGGCAGATCAACCGGATGCGGTCGCATCGGCTCGAAAACCAAAACAGTTAATAGAAATTAACTGAAACGGCGCATATGCGGGGGTAACGGCGTTTGGGGTCGTCATCCCAGGTGGGCCCGACCTTTGGGGGTGGCGTGAACTTCCTTAAATCACGCTGTGAGTGTGACCTGTTTCGCAGGTGAGGGTGTTGCAGGTAACTTCATGGACGCACATATTCCGGTGTGACGCGCCACACAGGCCGTCGCCCCGAGTGAGGTGTTACCCACGCCGGGCCCCATGATCCGCGGCGTGAACCGTGATTGCCCGTACATGATGACCCGGAAAGGCACACAAGTGTCCGCATCCCCCCAGCCGGTAAACCGGCACAAGCCCACCGCAGCGGAGTACCGCTACGTGCAGGGCACCGAGGAGTTCCAGGAACTCCGCTCGACGTTCCGTTCGTTCACCATCCCGCTGACCGTTGCGGGCCTGGTCTGGTACGTCGCGTACGTCGTCCTGGCCACGTACATGCCGGACCTGTTCGGCACCGAGATGCCGATCGTCGGCAGCCTCGGCATCCTTCTCGGCCTCCTGCAGTTCGTCACCACCTTCTTCATCACGTGGTGGTACATCGGCTTCGCCAACAAGAAGCTGGAGCCGAAGCAGGCCGCGATCCGCGAAGACATGGAGTCCGGCGTCATCGCCGAGAAGATCAACTCCGGCAACCGGGAGGTCAAGTAAGACATGAACAACCACAGCCTCCTCGCTCAGGCGGATCTCGCCGAGTCCAACCCGATCCTCAACATCATCGTCTTCGTCGCGTTCATCGTGATCACGATGGTCGTCGTCACCCGCGTTTCCACGGGCGGCAACAAGAAGGACGCCTCCGACTTCTACACCGGCGGCGCCCAGTTCTCCGGCACCCAGAATGGCCTGGCCATCGCGGGCGACTACCTCTCGGCCGCGTCCTTCCTGGGCATCGTCGGCGCCATCGCGCTGAGCGGCTACGACGGCTTCCTGTACTCCATCGGTTTCTTCGTGGCCTGGCTGGTCGCGCTGCTGCTCGTCGCCGAGCCGCTGCGCAACGTCGGCAAGTTCACCATGGCCGACGTGCTCGCCTTCCGCCTGCGCCAGCAGCCGGTGCGCACCGCCGCCGCCATCACCACGCTCGCCGTGACGCTGTTCTACCTCATCGCCCAGATGGCCGGCGCCGGCTCGCTCGTCGCCGTCCTGCTGAACCTGGACGGCAAGCTGGAGCAGTCCATCGTCGTCGCCATCGTCGGCATCGTCATGATCGCCTACGTCCTCATCGGCGGCATGAAGGGCACCACGTACGTCCAGATGATCAAGGCCGTGCTGCTGGTCGGCGGCGTCGCCGTCATGACCGTGCTGGTCTTCGTCATCGCCAAGTCCGGTTTCGTCGGTCTGCTCGAGCAGGCCGTCAACGCCCACGACGCCTCCCAGACCGCCGCCGAGGCGGGCACCCAGGGCTCCCAGCTGCTGCAGCCGGGCATGAAGTACGGCGCCACCGAGACCTCGAAGCTCGACTTCATCTCTCTCGGCCTGGCCCTGGTGCTCGGTACCGCGGGTCTGCCGCACGTGCTCATGCGCTTCTACACGGTGCCCACCGCCCGTGAGGCCCGCAAGTCCGTGACCTGGGCCATCGTGCTCATCGGTTCGTTTTACCTGATGACCCTGATCCTGGGCTTCGGCGCCGCCGCACTGGTCGGCCCCGACGCGATCCTCGCCGCCCCGGGTGGCGCGAACGCCGCGGCCCCGCTGCTGGCGCTGCGACTGGGCGGCTCCATCTTCATGGCGCTGATCTCCGCCGTCGCCTTCGCCACCGTCCTCGCGGTCGTCGCCGGCCTGGCCATCACGGCCTCCGCCTCCGTCGGCCAGGACCTGTACCAGGCCGTCCTCAAGAAGGGCACCGCGACCGAGGAGCAGCAGGTCCGCGTCTCCCGCATCACGGTCGTCGTGCTGGGCATCGCCTCCATCATCCTGGGCATCCTGGCCATGAGCCAGAACGTCGCCTTCCTGGTCGCGCTGGCCTTCGCCGTTGCCGCCTCGGCGAACCTGCCCACCATCCTGCTGTCGCTGTTCTGGAAGAAGTTCAACACCACCGGCGCCGTCTCCTCGATGTACGTCGGCGTGGGTTCCGCCCTGCTGCTGATCTTCTTCTCCCCGGCCGTCTCAGGCCTCGAAACCTCGATGGTCCCGGGCGCCGACTGGGCGTGGTTCCCGCTGCAGAACCCGGGTCTGGTCTCGATCCCGCTCGGCTTCATCGCCGGCATCATCGGCACCTACGTCGGCAAGCCGGACAACCTGGATGACCTCCAGGCCGAGATGGAGGTTCGCTCCCTCACCGGCGTCGGCACCGAGGCCGCCGTCGACCACTAAGAGCATCCGGCCGGCTGCGGAGTTCATCGCACCGCACCGGCGCGCGTCCCCACGGTGGCGCGCAGGGCTTTATCCGAAAACCCCGCCCCGACCCCGGAGAAATCCGGCGGCCGGGACGGGGTTTTCCCGTTGCCGAGGTGGACGTGGGGCGTCGCAAAGCAACGCCGTGAACTGCCGAAAAGCGGAAATCCCGGAGCGGGGATAAGGTAGTGGCAACCATGCCCGGCGGAGTCGGGCGCGTGACGAAGCAGGAGGCATCCATGACCGACTCGACCGCAACCACCGATCCCGCGACGCAGCCGCTGCGCAGCCCGCTGCACGACCGGCACGTGGCGCTGGGCGCGGAGATGCGCGACGTCGGCGGGCACGAATTGCCCTTCCGCTACACCTCCGAGCTGGAGGAGCACCGGGCGGTGCGCGAGGCGGTGGGCCTGTTCGACCTGTCGCTGATGGGTGAGATCCGCGTCTCCGGCCCGGATGCGGCGAGCTTCCTGGCGCACACCCTCATTTCGGCCATCAAGCCCATCGCGCTGGGCAAGGCGAAGTACACGATGATCGTCCAGGAAGACGGCGGCATCATCGACGACCTGATCGTCTACCGGCTGGGCGTCAACGAGTTCATGCTGGTCAACAATGCCGGCAACATGATCGAGGTGTACGACACCCTGCGCGAGCGCGTCGGCGGCTACGACGTCGAGGTCATCGACCGCAGCTCCGAGATCGCGCTGATCGCGGTGCAGGGGCCGAAGGCCGCGAAGCTGCTGCGCCGCGTGGTGCCCTCCGATTCGCACGGCACGCTCGATGCGTTGCGCTACTACTCGTGCACGTCGCTCGAGGTCGCCGGCGTCGAGATGATCGTCGCCCGCACCGGATACACCGGCGAGGACGGCTTCGAGGTCTTCCCGCCCGCCGAGCGCGGCGCCGAGGTGTGGGACGCGCTGCTGGCCGCGGGCGGGGCCGTCGAGAATCCGGAGGATCCGGCCGACGACGGCGCCGATCTCGGCGTGCGCCCGTGCGGCCTGCTGTGCCGCGACATCCTGCGCCTGGAAGCCGGCATGCCGTTGTACGGCCGCGAGCTGACCCGCGAGCGCACGCCGCTGGAGGCCGGGCTGAAGTCGGTGATGGGCCCGACCAAGGGCAACTTCATCGGCCGCAACGCGCTGGTCAATCAGCCGCAGCCGCAGCAGATGCTGGTGGGCCTGCAGATCGAGGGCAAGGTGGCGCCGGAGCGCGGCGCGGTGCTTCGCGACGCCGACGGCAACGAAGTCGGCGAGATCACCTCGACGAAGGTGTCGCCGACGTTCGGGTACCCGATCGCGTTCGCCTACGTCGACCGTTGGCTGGGGTCGAAGGGCACGGAGCTCACCCTCGACGTCGAGGGCGAGCAGCGCACCGCGACGGTCGTGCCGACGCCGTTCTACAACCGCAAGAAGCGCAAGTAGCGCCGAACGCGGGAAATCGGCGCGACGGGAGGGGCGCGGCTAGCGCGCCGGCGCCGCCGGGTCCGGGGTGGCCCACGGTGCACCGGCGTTGCCGTGGCCGCGGGGGCCGTGTCCGTTGCCGTTGCCGGCCCCATTCCCGTTTCCGTTCGAGCCGCCGTTGCCGTTGCCGCCGGGCTCGCCGGTGGGGCTGGGCTCCTCCGTCGGGTCGGAGGGCTGCTCGGTGGGATTCGTCGGCTCGGTGGGCACGGGCTCGTCGAGGATCACGGTCCAACGGGGAACCGGGCCGCCCGCGCAGACGAGATTCTCGCCATTGACCGCGGGGCGCAGCGTCCCCTCCAGGCCCGGGCAGGGATCGCCGATGCGGGCGCGGCCGTCTCCGCGGCGGGTCGCCGACGGGTCCCGCGCCATGTCGCGGGTGGCGGCATTGGTGCTCGTGGATTCCGGCGGTGCCGACGGCGACTCGTCGGCCTCCGATTCCGTCATGGACTCCGACGTGCTCGAACCGGTTTCTTCGGAGGTCGACTCCGCCGCCCGCGACGATTCCGCGGCAGTGGTGGCATCGGCGCCGGACGCCGACGAAGCGGCCGGGTTCACGGGCGCTTCCTGTGGCGTGCACGCGGCTGCGAGCAGGGCGGCGCCGCATGCGGCGGCGGCGATGATGGTGCGCTTCATGTCGGTACCTCCCCGGGGTTCGCGATCGAATCCGCTCGTGCGTATTCGGGGTGAGCCTACATGGCCGGGCGGACGGGCGGGGATTTCGGCGGCGGAGGAACGGCGGAATCCGGACGTGTCCCCGGCATGAAGGAGGGGAGGCGTGCACGGTGAAGGTGGCGGTGACCGCCACGCCGGGTTCGGGCGCGGCCGCCGCGGGAACGGAAGACCACTGATGGAGCGCTAGACCCCTTCCGCCGAACCCGCCGAATCAGCGCGGCGGGTTCGGCGTCCCAGCAGCACCCCGGCACCGAGGAGCGCGGCCCCGGCGACGGCGCCGATCAGCCCGGCGGACAAGGTGGCCATGGGGGAGCCGGATGCGGCGAGGGTGGCTTCGGCGGTGGTCGCCGCTTCTTCCTCGCTCGCGCCGGTGCCGAGGCCCGCGGGCTGCCCCGAACCGGTGCCGGTCGTCGACTTCGAGCCCACCGGCTTCGACCCGGTTTTCGCGCCGGCGGGTGCGGCCGCCGATGCCGCCGCCTTCTCGGCGGCGGTGCCCGCGACGACGAGGTCGGTGGCGGTGTCCTGGCTGCGGTCGGAGGAGCCGTGCGCGGCGAAGGTGAACATGGCGCAGGCGTTGTCGATGCAGTTTCCGGCGGCGAATACCGGCTCCACATCGACGACGGTCGTGAATGAACCGTCCGCGCCCATTTCGGAAGCCTTGACGTAGTTCACGGACCCGAAGTTGGAGGCGTCGGTGTGCGAGAACCTGGCCTTTTCGGCGACGCCGACGTAGACGCCCGCGCCGGTCGTCGCAAAGCCCGTGCCGATGACGGTGACGGAGGTGACTCCGGAGGCGGCGATCTCGTTCGTCGACAGGGTCACGCTCGGCCCATTCGCTGAGGTCGCCGCCGTGGTGGCGCGTCCGGTGCTTTGCGACGGTGCCGTGGTGGCCGGCGCGCCGGGACGCGTTGGCGCGGCGGGGGAGCCGTTCGGCGTGGGCCCGGCGGGTGCGGCGGCGCCGTCGAAGTGGATGGGCTCCCACGCGTCCTGGCTGCGATCGACGAGCTTGGGGAAGGCCGTGAACGTGGCCACGTAGCACTGGGTGGTTCGGCAATCCACCTCGCCGAAGATCACGTCGACCGGCAGTTCGGCGGTGAAGGCACCGTCGTCGCCGACGGTGACCTTGACGGCTTCGCCGTAGGTCTCCGGGTACCCGGACGCGGGCTTCTCGATCGTCTGCGTGACGTAGATGTTCTCGCCGGGCGCGTAGCCGCCGCCGGTGACGGCGACGACAGAATCGTCGCGGAGCCCGTCCCGCGCGGAGAGGATGAATCCGGGGCCGTCGGAGGCGTCGCGGTCGGCCGTGGGTCCGGGGAAGGGCAGCGCCGGGAAGCCGCCGGGGAGCGAAGGCGACGCGGGAAGCAGCGGGATCGCGGGGGTGGCGGCTGCCGTTGCGGGGAGCGCCGCGATCATCGTCGCGGCGACCACCCCCATCGTCAGTGCCCCGATTCGTCGGCGGACGCGCCGGGGGGCCGGCGTGGAGAGGGGGATGGGGACGTGCGCGCTGAAGTGGATCACTGGGCCTCCGGATCGTCGAAATAACCATGGTGAGGTTACCCTGACTTAGGTAAGCCTGGCAAAAAGATGTGGGCGCAGTCGCCTCGTCTGCGGTGCAGAGCGAAAACGCCGACCGCGCCCCTCGGTGGGGCGGGTCGGCGTCGCAAAGCACGACCGTGGACGCTCTCGTGCACGCGCGCGGTGCGCGAGAGCGTCCCGGAGGAAAGGGGGAAGGCTAGAGCTCGCCGCGGGCCCGGCGGGCCTTCTCTTCCTCCGCGAGCTTTTTCAGCTCCTCTTCCTTCTCCTCGAGCTCCTCGTGGAAAAGCTCCTTGCGGTCCTCGAGGGAGATGTTGCCGTCGAGCTTGGCGAAGTTGTCGCCGTAGCGCTGGCCCAGGAACATCTCCACGGCGGCGCCGAGCTGCTTGGCGTCGTAGAAGTTGAGCAGCAGAATCTGGTTGTCGTTCTCGTCGACGAGCTTGAGGCGCAGGTTGCCGTCGATGTCGACCAGGTTGGCGTGAACCTTGATTCCGTCGACGTCGGTGAATGCGGGCTTCTTGGTGGCGGGCATTGTGCGGTCCTTTCCGTGGGTACTTCCACTGTGGGGGAAGCGCCGAAAAACCCTGGTGCAACCGGGATGGCCGGTGGGCGGGTCGTCGGTTCTTCCGGGGTGCACCCGAAATCCGAATGCACCGTTTCCACCATCGACAGTAATCGCGTTGGGGGCGCCCGCGCCCGGTGAGTTTCGTTGCCGGGGCGGCTAACGGTGATCGAGGGCCCTTGGCCAGCGAAAAGTGGTCCGCCCCGGGCGATGCGGGCACCGCCGATCCCCCGTTCGGGTGGCGGGTGCAGGGGGAGACCGAGTTGCCGAATGTCGGCGATGGATCGGGCATCCGATGCCCGTTCATGTGGTGCCCCAGAGAGGAATCGAACCTCCGAC
>DHCFD07801__coassemble_1753_pt1 | contig 11135 bp, 9 predicted proteins | sample DHCFD07801__metabat2_high_PE_015 | metagenome-assembled genome bin DHCFD07801
CCTGCCGCCGCGCGACTCCGCCTACGGCGCGGTCTCCGAGACCGTCTCGCCGGTCTTCGCTCCGGCCGGTTTCGGGTCCTGGTCGCTGACGGGCACGTTGCTGACCGGGTTCGTGGCCAAGGAGGCCGTCATCTCCACGTGGGCGCAGACCTACGCGGTGGAGGACGTCACCGACGCCGAGGCCGACGAACAGCGCAGCAGCGACCTCGCCGACCGCATCCGCGCCGACTTCGACGACGCCTCCGGCGGGCACGCGCTCGCCGCGGTGTGGGCCTTCATGATCTTCCTGCTCGCCTACACCCCATGCGTGGCCACGCTCGCCGCGCAGAAACGCGAGATCGGCCTGAAATGGACGATGTTCGGCCTGGCATCGCAGCTCGTCGGCGCGTGGGTGCTCGCCGTCGCCGCCTTCCAGATTCTGAGGTTGTTCCTGTGAGCACCTTTCTGAGCTCCCTGTTTTCCCGCACGCTGCGAGCTTCGCGTGACGACGGCCCGGCGTCCGTCCAGACCACCCTTCAGTCGTCGGCCACGGGCACCCCGTTGGCTGCGGTCCGCTCCGCCATCGCCGACGGAGTGACGTCGCGTTCCGCCATCGCCGCCGCCACCGGCCTGTCCCGGTCCACCGTCGACGCGGCGATCGACCACCTCGAGCGCACGGGCTCCCTGCGCCGGGAACGCATGGCGTCGTCGTGCCCGTCGAGCGGCTGCGGTGGCTGCGCGCATGCGGGCGGGGACGGGTCGGCGTGCCCGTCGTCACGCATCGGCGACGGCCCGCCCGGACCCGTCGCCCTCGTGCTGACCCGCAGGTCCTGACCCCGCGGGGGATATGGGCTTTCGCGGTGGTCATGAGACAATGGCCGGAACATGACTGACACCCCCATGAACGACCGCGACATCGACGATTCCCTCCGGGCCCCGCAGCCCACCACCGGCGACCTGGATCTGGAGGCGCGCTCATCGCTGCGCCGCCTGACCCGCGCGGCGACGCACGTCACCGACGCCGAGGACATCACCGAAGTCGAGTACCGCCAGCTGCGCCTGGAACGGGTCATCCTGCTCGGCGTGTGGACGCAGGGCACCCTCGCCGAAGCCGAAGCAGCGATGGGCGAGCTCGCCGCGCTGGCGGACCGCCGGCTCCGAGGTCCTGGAATCCGTGCTGCAGCGCCGCGACAAGCCGGACCCAGGCACCTACATCGGCTCGGGCAAGGTCGCCGAGCTGCGCGACATAGTCAAGGCCACCGGCGCCGACACCGTCATCGCCGACGGCGAGCTTTCGCCCGGCCAGCTGGTGGCGCTGGAGGACAAGCTCGACGCGAAGGTCATCGACCGCACCATGCTCATCCTGGACATCTTCGCCCAGCACGCGAAGTCCAAGGAGGGCAAGGCGCAGGTGTCGCTGGCCCAGATGCAGTACCTGATCACGCGTCTGCGCGGTTGGGGCCACTCTTTGTCGCGCCAGGCGGGCGGCCGCGCCGGCTCCAACGGCGGCGTCGGCCTGCGCGGCCCCGGCGAGACGAAGATCGAGACCGACCGCCGCCGCCTGCGCCAGGACATGGCGCGCATCCGCAAGGAACTCGAGGGGATGAAGACCTCCCGCGAGATCAAGCGCGCCCGCCGCAAGGCCGGCCACCTGCCGCGCATCGCCATCGCCGGCTACACCAACGCCGGCAAGTCCTCGCTGCTCAATGCTCTGACCGGTGCGGGCGTGCTGGTGGAGGACGCGCTGTTCGCCACCCTCGACCCGACGACGCGCCGCGCGGAGCTGCGCGACGGCCGCACCGTGATCATGACCGACACCGTCGGCTTCGTCCGGCACCTGCCCACGCAGCTGGTAGAGGCGTTCCGCTCGACGCTGGAGGAGATCCTCGAGGCCGACCTGATCCTCCACGTCGTCGACGGCTCCGACCCGTTCCCGCTGGAGCAGATCCGCACCGTCAACACCGTCATCGGCGACATCGCCGCCGATCAGAAGGCGGAGGTGCCGCCGGAGCTGCTGGTGGTCAACAAGGTCGACCTGGCCGACCCCGCGACGCTGGCCGAGATGCGCCACGTCCTCGACGACGTCGTGTTCACCTCCGCCGCCACCGGCGAGGGCATCGCGGAGCTGGAAACGCGCATCGAGCTGGCTCTGAACGCCATGGACGCCCACGTGTCGGTGCTCATCCCGTTCGACCGCGGCGACCTCGTCTCCCGCCTCCACGAGCAGGCGACCGTCCTCGACGAGCAGTACGGCGCCGACGGCACCGTCCTCGACGTCCGGTTGCCGCGCTCGATGGCCCGCGAACTCGAGGAGTTCATCGTCGACCCCGAGCTGCCGGAGCCGGAACCCGCGTAGAGGTCCGTGTCCGCGGGTCCGGGCGGTAACATCACGCCAGTGACCAACGAGCATTCACCGGCCGACGGCGGCCAGGGCCGCCCGGCCATCGACCCCGCCCATCCCGATCACCCGGATCACCCCGACCACCCGGCCGCCCGCGGCCGCCTGTTCGGCTGGGACCTCCACGGCGACGGCCGCACCATCGCGCCCGGCGCGGTCGTGGCCCCGGAGGAGCGGCTGGACTGGCCGCGCACCATCGGCATCGGCATGCAGCACGTGATCGCCATGTTCGGCGCCACGCTGCTGGTGCCCCTGCTGACCGGCTTCCCGGTCAACACCACGCTGCTGTTCTCGGGCATCGGCACGATCCTGTTCCTGCTGATCACCCGCAACCGGCTGCCCAGCTACCTCGGCTCGTCCTTCGCGTTCATCGCGCCGCTGACGGCGACGCAGGCGCAGGGCATCGCCGCGCAGTCCGGCGTGGTCATCACCGCCGGCATCGTGCTGGTCCTCGTCGGCGTCATAGTGAAGAAGGCCGGCCGCGCCGCACTCGACGCGGTGATGCCGCCGGCCGTCACCGGTGCCATCGTGGCGCTGATCGGCTTCAACCTGGCCCCGGTGGCCGCCACGAACTTCTCGGCGCAGCCCCTGGTCGCCGCGGTGACCATGCTGTCGATCTTGGTGGCCACGGTCGCGGGCCGCGGCATGATCGCGCGCCTGGGCGTGCTCATCGGCGTCGTCGTCGGCTGGGCCTTCGCCACCGTCACCGGCAACCTGTCGCCGGACGCGACCGCCTCGGTGCGCGAGGCCGCCTGGTTCGGCCTGCCGGACTTCCACGCCCCGGAATTCCACCTCAACGCCATGCTCATCGGCCTGCCGGTGATCGTGGTGCTCATCGCGGAAAACGTCGGCCACGTCAAGGCGGTCTCGGCGATGACGGGCCGCAACCTCGACGATCTCGCCGGCGACGCGCTCATCGCCGATGGCCTGGCCACCACGCTGGCCGGTGGCGCCGGCGGTTCGGGCACCACGACCTACGCGGAGAACATCGGCGTCATGGCCGCCACCCGCGTGTACTCCACGGCCGCCTACTGGGTCGCGGCGTTCACGGCGATCGCGCTGGCGTTCATCCCCAAGTTCGGCGCGCTGATCCTCACCATCCCCGAGGGCGTCCTCGGCGGCGCGACGCTGGTGCTCTACGGCCTGATCGGCATGCTGGGCATCCGCATCTGGATGGACAACGGCGTCGACTTCAACAACCCCGTCAACCTCGTCGCGGCGGCCACCGCGATGATCGCCGGCATCGGCAACCTCCCGCTGTCCATAGGTTCGCTGGAGCTGGAGGGCATCGCCTGGGGGTCGGTCGGCATCATCGTCGGCTACCCGATCCTGCGCTGGCTCTACCGCCGCATCGGCGAGGGCCAGTTCGCGGCCTTCAGGGAATAGCGTCCCCGCTCCTTTTCGCTTGACGACGCCCACGTGGGCGACGCACGAGGCCCCGCCCGGAAGAATCCGGGCGGGGCCATTCTCGTGCGAGGTGCCGTGGTGCGGGCGGCCGTCGCAAAGCAGGGGACTGCAGAGCCCGGGCCGCCGAAGCAACCGGGGGAGGCTACTCCTCGTCGAGGTTCTGCTCGATGAGCGCGGCGATCTTCTCCACCGCGGCGGCATCGTCGGAAGTGACGGTGACCTGGTCGCCGTGCTCGGCGCCCAGCGCCATGATCATCAGGGAGCTGGCGGCGTCGGCGGGCTCGTCATCGTCGTCGGACTCGACGAGCTCGATGAGGATCTCCTCGTCGTACTCGGCGGCGGCATCGGCGATCAGCGTCGCGGGACGGGCGTGCAGGCCGACGGTCGAGCCGACGGTCACGGTCTTGGAGGCCATTGTTGATGGTCCTTTCGATGGTGGCTTTTGATTGACGATTTTACGCGGAAGCGGCGGTCGCGGCCGGGGTTCCGGCCGGGGCTGCGGCGACCTTGCGCGGCCACAGTTGCTTCAGGGCGCTGACCAGCACCGCGCCGACGATCGCGCCGGCGATGATCGCGGCGAACCAGCCGAGCACGTTGTCGATGGCGAAGAAGACGAACACGCCGCCGTGCGGGGCGCGCGACGCGGCGCCGAAGGCCATGGACAGGGCACCGGTGACCGCGCCGCCGGCCATGATCGACGGGATGACGCGCAGCGGGTCCGCGGCGGCGAACGGGATGGCGCCCTCGGAGATGAAGGATGCGCCGAGCAGCCAGCCGGCCTTGCCGTTTTCGCGCTCGGCCTGCGTGTACAGCTTCGGGCGCAGCGCGGAGGACAGGGCCAGCGCCAGCGGCGGCACCATGCCCGCACCCATGACGGCGGCCATGACCTGCATGGAGGCCTCGTCACCGGTGGACAACCCGGCGGTGGCGAAGAGGTAGGCGGCCTTGTTGATCGGCCCGCCCATGTCGGCGCACATCATCAGGCCGACGATGATGCCCAGCAGGATCGCGGAGCTGCCGGACATGCCGCCGAGCCACTCGGCCATGGAGTTCATCAGCGAGGTCAGCGGGCGGCCGAGGAACAGGAACATCAGCAGGCCGACGCCGACGGAGGCGACCAGCGGCACGATGACCACGGGCATCAGCGACGCCAGCCAGCGCGGCACGGCCAGCGACGTCAGCCACAGGGCGATCAGGCCGGCGATGATGCCGGTGACCAGGCCGCCGAGGAAGCCCGCGCCGATGGCCACGGAGATCGCGCCGCCGATGAAGCCGGGGGCGATGCCGGGGCGGCCGGCCAGGCCGTAGGCGATGAACGCCGACAGGATCGCCACGATGACGCCCATGCCGAAGTTGCCGGTCGCGAACAGGATCGCGCCGATGTACAGCAGGATCCCGGAGCGGTCGACCGTGGTGACGGTGCCGTCGTCCATGGGGATCTCGTTGCCGGGCAGGTTCCACAGCGTGTAGCCCTGCGAGACGCGGTCGGCGACCCCGGCGACTTCATAGCCGCCGAACAGGAAGCCCAGCGCCAGCAGCAGACCGCCGGCGGCGACGAAGGGCACCATGTAGCTGACGCCGGTCATCACCGCCTGCTGGATGCGCTTGCCCCAGCCGAGGGTGGAACCGCCTTCGCTTGACGACGACCCGGCGTCGTCCACCGCAACCGTGCCCGCCACCTTCTTGGCGTTGGGGTCCTTGGCGGCGGCGATGGCCTCGTCGACCATCACGGCGGGTTCGTTGATGGCGCGCTTGACGCCGGATTCGACCACGGGCTTGCCTGCGAAGCGGCCGCGGTCCTTGACGCCGACGTCGGTGGCGAAGATGACCGCGTCGGCGGCGGCGATGGTCTCCGCGGGCACTGGCTTGACTGCGGAGGAACCCTGGGTTTCCACGACCAGCTCGACGTCGTCGCGCTCGTCGGCGACCTGCGTCAGCGAGTCGGCGGCCATGTAGGTGTGGGCGATGCCGGTCGGGCACGCGGTGACCGCGACGATGCGGGTGACCGCCTTCGTGGCGGTGGCCGCGGCGACGGGGGCGGAACGCTCGGAGGCCGACGTGGGCTCCGAGGCCGTCTTCTGGGCGGTGCCGGCGATGCGGGCATCGACGACGTCGACGATTTCTTCGGCGGTGGCGGCACCGCGCAGTGCGGCGCGGAAATCCTTCTTCACCAGGCCGCGGGCCAGCTTGGACAGGATCTTCAGGTGCACCTTTCCGCCGCCGGCGGGGGCGGCGATGAGGAACACCAGGTCAGCCGGCCCGTCGGGGCCGGAAAAGTCGACCGGGCGGGACAGACGGGCGAACGCCAGCGTCGGCTCGGTGACCGACTCGGAGCGGCAGTGGGGGATGGCCACGCCGCCGGGCACGCCGGTGCCGGACTTGGCCTCGCGGGCCAGGGCGTCGGCGGCGAGCTCGTCGGCATCGGCCGCGCGGCCGGCTGCGGTGACCAGCGACGCCAGATGCCGGATGACGGATTCGGGGGTGTCGCCCGGTGCGACGTCGAGTTCGACGAGCTCCGGGAGGATGACCTGGGAGGCCATGGGTACTCCTCGTGCGGTGGAGGGGCTCAGATTTCGCGGACGACGACGTCGCCGGGCTTGGTCTGATCGGGGTGGGGGATGTGCCGGGAAGCGACGTGGCGGCGGAACCGTAGGCGACGGCGCGAGCCAGGGCCCCGGCGGCGTCGAGCCCGTCTTCGCGGGCGAGCAGGTAACCGGCCAGGGAGCTGTCCCCGGCGCCGACGGTGGACAGCGGGACGATGGGCGGCGGCGTGGCCGCGAGGGCGGGGGCGTCGGAAAGCACGAGCACCGCACCGGCTGCGCCGAGGGTGACCAGCACTTCGCCGACGCCGGAATCGTTGAGGCGACGGGCCGCGGCGACGACGGGGGCGAGGTCCCCGGCGGCGGCGCGCTTTTCCAGCTCGACGCCGTCGAGTCCGGCGAGTTGGCCGAGCTCCAGGCCATTGGGCTTCATGACCTCGGGGGCGGAGGCGGGAAACGCCTCGCCGAGGGCCAGCAGCGGCGCATCGGAGGTGTCGACAGCGATGCCGGCATCGGGGTTGGCGTCCCGCACGGCGCGCACGCAGGTGGCCCAGAAGTCGACCGGGACGCCCGGGGGCAGGGAACCGGCCAGCACCACCCACGACGCACCGGGGGCGTGGTGGGACAGGCGCTCCAGGATGCGGTCGGCGTCGGCCGAGGAGAGCAGGGCGCCCGGGGTGTTCAGCTTCGTGGTCGTGCCGTCATCTTCGACGATGGTCAGGTTCACGCGGGCTTCGTCGGGCAAGTCGATGGCCTCGTGCGGGATGTTCGTCTCGGCCAGCAGGCGGGAAAAGCGCCCGTTGTTCGCCGCCGGATACAGCGCCAGCGTGTCGTGGCCGGCGTTGGCCACGGCCGCCGATACGTTGACGCCCTTGCCGCCGGGGACGTCCGACTCCATGGCCAGGCGGTAGACGCCACCACGTTCCAGGCGGCCCTTGACGGTGGTGGTGCGGTCGATGGACGGGTTCGCGGTCAGGGTCAGGATCATCGCGCCACGATCACCTTGACGTCGTGGTCCTGGAGCTCGTCGATGAACGCCTGCGGCGCCGACGGGTCGGTGATGACCACGTCGATGTCGTCGAGGGCGGCGAAGCTGACCAGGAAATCGCGTCCGAGTTTCGTTGAATCGCACATGACCACGACCTTGCGGGCGTTGGTGATCATCGCGCGCTTGACTGCGGCTTCCTGCGGGTCGGCGGTGGACAGGCCGTGGTCGATGGTCAGGGCGTTGGAGCCGATGAACGCGACGTCGGCGCGCATGAGCGCCAGCGCGCGCAGGGCGGCATCGCCGACGACGGCCTGCGTGATGGCGCGGACCTGGCCGCCGAGCAGCTGCAGTTCGATGTACGGCGCGCCCGCCAGCGTCAGGGCGCTGGGCAGCGAATTGGTGACCACCGACCAGTGGCGTTCCTCGGGAAAGGCGGCCATGAGCTCGGCCAGCGCCTCGGTGGTGGTGCCGGCGTCGAGGAAAACGCCGCCGCCGGACGACGGCAGGTAGTCGACGGCCGCGCGGGCGATGGAGCGCTTGGCGTCCTTCTGTGCCTTCTTGCGGGCGTCGACGCTGACCTCGACGGTCTGGAAGGATTTCGCCGCCACGGCGCCGCCGTGGACGCGGTGGACGGCGCCTTCGCCGTCGAGCTGCGCCAGGTCGCGCCGGATGGTTTCCGCGGTGACGTCGAAGTGGTGGGCGAGGTCGGAGACCGTCACGCGGCCCTCCACCGCCGTCAGTGATGCGATTTTGCGTCGGCGTTCTTCTGCGTACACGGTGGTCTCCTGTACTGGCCGGCGGGCGATGCCCGTTTCGGCGAATCATGTCCGGTTCCGGTGCCCGATTTTGGCGGGCTGGTAATAACTTGTGTGACCTTGGCGAAAGCCGCGGCTCCGTTGCCTTCAATCATGCCCGATTATGTTGGAAAGTCAAGAAAGATTTGGGTTTCAATGTGGGAAATTTGGAGTAGGCTTGGTGCAGCGAAACTTTCGTCCGAATTCGCGGTCCACCATCGCCGTCCCGAGGAGCCCCATGTCCCCGTCCGCAGCATTGAAGGCAACCGCAGTCGTCCCGGGAGTGGGTTATGCGCCCGCCGTGTGGGCGCGCCCCCGTCCCGCCCTGCCCCAGGAGGGCACGCCGATTCCGGGCGGTGACGTTGACTCGGAAATCGAGCGGTTCCGCACGGCGACGACCGTGGTGTCCGAGCGTCTGGCGGCCCGCGCCAATCGCGCCGAGGGCAGCGCCGCGGAAGTGCTGCTGGCCACGTCGAAGCTGACCCTCGACCGCGGCTGGCACCGGGCGGCGGTGAAGAAGATCAAGGGCGGCGAACGCGGCGATGCCGCGACGATGGCGGCGATCGAGAAGTTCGTGGAAATGTTCAAGGCCGCCGGCGGCGTCATGGCCGAGCGCACCACCGACCTGGAGGACATCCGCGACCGCGTCATCGCCGAGCTTCGTGGCGAGGAGGAGCCGGGGCTGCCCGCGGTGGCTGCGCCGTCCGTTTTGCTTGCCGACGACCTGTCTCCCGCAGACACCGCCACATTGGATCCCGACCTGTTCGTCGCCATGGTCACCGCCCTCGGCGGCCCGACCTCGCATACGGCCATCATTGCCCGCCAGCTGGGCGTGCCCTGCGTCGTCGCCGCCGGTGCGGGTCTGCGGGACATCGACTCCGGGGCGATGACCCTCGTCGACGGGGCCAGTGGAACCGTGACCGTGGACCCGGACCCGGAGGTCGCCGCGGCGGCAGTGGCGGAAGCCGCCCGCATGGCGGACAAGATCGCCGCCTGGGAGGGGCCGGGCCGCACGGCCGATGGCGACCGGGTGCAGCTTCTGGCCAACGTCGGCGACGGCAATGCCGCGCGCATCGCGGCCCAGGGTGCGGCGGAGGGCATCGGCTTGTTCCGCACCGAGCTGTGCTTCTTGTCCGCCGCGACCGAACCGACGGTGGAGAATCAGGCCGACATCTACGCGACGGTGCTCAAGGCGTTCCCCGAGCAGAAGATCGTGCTGCGGACCCTCGACGCCGGCTCCGACAAGCCGCTGGCGTTCGCGAACTTGGAGCATGAGGACAACCCGGCGCTCGGCGTGCGCGGCCTGCGCATCTCGCGTTCGAATTCGGGGTTGATGGAGCGCCAGCTCGATGCCATTGCTCTGGCGGGCACCAAGGCCGGGCGTGACCCGGAGGCGCCGACGTGGGTCATGGCCCCGATGGTCGCGACGCTGGAGGAAGCGGAGTGGTTCGCCGGGTTGTGCCGCGAGCGTGGCCTGACCCCCGGCGCGATGATCGAGATTCCCGCCGCGGCCTTGATGAGCCATGACCTGATGAAGGTTCTCGACTTCGTGTCCATCGGCACCAACGACCTGACCCAGTACGCGATGGCGGCGGATCGTCTCTCGCCGCACCTGGCCTACCTGACGGATCCGTGGCAGCCGGCGGTGCTGCGCCTGATCGACATGACCTGCCGTTCCGGCCGGGATTCGGGCACGCCGGTCGGCGTGTGCGGCGAAGCCGCCGCCGATCCGTTGCTGGCCTGCGTGCTGGTCGGCCTGGGCGTCAACTCGCTGTCGGCGGCGGCCACCGCGCTGTCCGGGGTCGGCGCGCAGTTGGCGGAGGTCACCTCCGAGCAGTGCGCGGCCGCCGCCCGCGCCGCACTGAACGCCTCCGACGCCGATGGGGCGCGCGCGGCCGTTCGAGAGGTGCTCGGCCTGGCGTAGAAGCCGCCAATCGCCGAGTCGTCGAATCATCGCGGTAGCGCGCACGAAGAAAGGGCCGGGCCCCGGGAATGATCCCGGGGCCCGGCCCTCGTGCATCCGGATCTGGTGCGTCCGGTGTTCACCGCAGCCGTGGCGTCAGAGCCTGCGCAGCACGCTGACGACGCGGCCGAGAATGGTGACCCGGCCATCGACTGAGATCGGCTCGAACGCGTCGTTGTGGGGGAGCAGCCACTTGCCGGCGCGGTCCTCGTGCCATTCCTTGACGGTGGCCTCGCTTTCGCCGTCGCCCTCGATCATCGCGGCCACGAAGTCGCCGTTGTTCGCGGTCTGCTGCGACTTCACCACGACCCAGTCGCCGTCGAAGATGCCGGCGTCGACCATCGACTCGCCGACCACGCGGAGCATGTACAGGTCACCGGACCCGACGAGCTCGGCGGGCAGCGCCATGTGCTCGTCGATGCTCTGCTCGGCCAGAATCGGATTGCCCGCGGCGATCTGCCCGACGATGGGGACGTAGGTCGGGGCGGCGGCACCTTCCGGAACATCGGGGATGTCCGCCGAGCCCTTCGGCTTGGGGCCGGGCTTGCCCGCGTGCTTGTCCAGCTTCTGCTTCAGATCGCGGACGTCCACGGCGCGGGGCTTGTGGGGATCGCGGCGCAGCGCGCCCTTCTTCTCCAGTTCCTTCAGCTGGTACGCCACCGAAGACGTCGAGTTGAGGCCCACCGCGTCACCGATCTCCCGGATGCTCGGCGGGTACCCGCGCAGCGACACGGCGTCCTGAATGACTTCGAGGATGCGCCGTTGGCGATCGGTCAATTCCGTCTTTGTCGGCTTCTTCTTCTCGGCCATGTCTCCACTCCCACTGGGTTCGGTCCCGCTCGGTTCGATCGTGCCTGCCGTTCGAACACGACCCTACACCAAAACAATGCCGGGTGGCACAACTGTTCGAAGTTTTCGCCCCCATCTCTGGACGGGATCCGGGGCGGGTGATATAAATCGAACACAGGAACGCAGTCGAACATCCGTGCAGTGCGTTCGAGAGGGATTTTCGAATCCGTTTCACCGACTCTCCACGGATCCCCGGATGGAAGGAACCAACCGATGA
>DHCFD07801__coassemble_1795_pt1 | contig 10810 bp, 6 predicted proteins | sample DHCFD07801__metabat2_high_PE_015 | metagenome-assembled genome bin DHCFD07801
GAACGTCGCGGACTCCACGGATGGAGCCGGCCCGCCGACGCTCGGCGAACTCCAGCAGCGGATTCTCGGCGTGCTGGCAGACGGGGGCGGTGGCGGATTCCTGTTCGGCCACATTTCCCGGCTCGTCGGCGCAGAGGGCACGGGCACACATGCGGACGGGGTGGGCGGGATTGCGGCCGGTGGGATCCCAGCCGCCGGGGCACCCACCGCCACCGACATCCGCGAGGCCCTCTGGTCGTTGTTCGAACTCGGGCTGGTCAGCCCCGATGGGTTCGCGCCGCTGCGGGCCCGATTGAGCGGGGGCTCCGGTGGGCGCACCGCGCATCGGGCGCGGCGAACTCCCGCCCGCGGGCGCCTGCGGATGGGGCGCACCAGTTTCGCCCAGGCCAACCGGGCCATGGCGCCCGCCGACATGATGGGCCGCTGGTCGACGACGATCGACGCCGACACTTCAGCCACCGCGCGTTCGGTCGCGCTGGGGGAAGCGTGGTTGGACCGGTACGGCGTGGTCACCCGCGGCAGCGTGGTGGCCGAGGCGACGGTGGGTGGTTTCGCCCTGGCCTACGGCGTGCTCTCCCGTTTCGAGGAGGCCGGGAAGGCCATGCGCGGAATGGTCATCGACGGGCTCGGGGCGGCGCAGTTCTCCACTCCCGCCGTGATCGACCGGCTGCGCGGCCTCGCCGACACCCCCGACGTCGAAGGGTGGCCCTCGGGGACCGACTCCCCGGAGGTCCACGTCCTGGCCGCCGTCGACCCCGCGAACCCCTACGGTGCGGCGCTGCCCTGGCCGGAACGTGGGCCGACCAGATCCGCCGGGAGCCTCGTGGTGCTCGTCGACGGACTCCTCGCGGCCCACCTCACCCGCGGCGGGCGGACGCTGACCCTCTTCGACCCGCCCCCGGGGCTCGGGCACGAAGACGTCGTGCCACTGGTCGTCGCCGCTCTGGAGCGGGCGATCGGGCGCAACATGGCCGGGCGCATCGTGATCGAGAAGGTCGGCGACGACGCCGTCATCGGCTCCGAGTGGGCGAATCTGCTCCGATCGGCCGGTGCCAGGATCACGCCCAAGGGCGTGCGCATCGGAGGCGCCGGTGCCGGACCCTCAGGTTCCGGATCGGCGGGTGCCCGTGCCTGAGGGCGATTCCGTGTACCGCTTGGCGCACCGGATGCAGTTCCTGGTGGGCAGGGAAGTCGTGTCCACGAGCATCCGCGTCCCCGCCCACGCCGTGGCCTCCTTCGACGGGCGCGTCGCCGAACGAGTGTGGCCGCTGGGGAAGCACCTGTTCATGCGGTTCGGCGACGACGTGCTGCACACCCACCTGAGGATGGAAGGGACCTGGTCCGTGCACCGGTTGGGCGCCAGATGGCGCAAACCCGGGCACACGGCGCGGGTGGTGCTCGTCGTCGACGGGGCCCCGGATGGCGGACCGATCGAAGTCGTGGGCCACGACCTGGGGATGGTGCGGGTGTTCCCCTTCGCCGACTACGACGACCGGGTCGCCCACCTCGGCCCCGACGTGCTGGGAAGCGATTGGTTCGAGGGCGGCCGGGAGGAGGCCCGGCGGAGGGTGCTGGCCGATCCCGGCACGGCGATCGGGTTGGCGTTGCTGGACCAGCGCAGGCTGGCGGGAGTGGGAAACGAGTACCGCGCCGAAGTCTGTTTCCTGTGCGGGGTCCACCCCGCGACGCCGGTCGGCGACGTCGACGTGGATCGCATTCTGGACGTGACGCGTCGCGTGATGTGGGCGAACCGGCTATCGCCGGTCCGCGTCATCACCGGGGACAAAAGGCCCGGCCGCACCAGCTTCGTGTTCGGCCGCAATCGTCGGCCATGCCGCCGCTGCGGCACGTCCATCCGGAAGGGCACGCTCGCGGGGGCGGGGGAGCGGGATGCCGAGCGCATCATCTGGTGGTGCCCGACCTGCCAGCCCCGGCCCGGCGGGGCCCCGGGCTAACCGCCGTCCCCGTCGTCCCGTCCCCGCCAACCCCGCCGTCTCGGACCCGCCTCTGCCCCCGCGGGGCCGCGGCCGGACTACTTGCCGACGGCCGCGAACGCGCCCTCGAGGTCGGCGATGATGTCGTCGACGTTCTCGATGCCCACCGCCAGGCGGATCGTCGCCTGGGAAATGCCGGCACGGGTCAGGCCGTGCTCGTCGGACTGCGAGTGCGTGGTCGTCGCCGGGTGGACGACCAGCGAGCGGACGTCGCCGATGTTGGCCACGTTGGAGTGCAGCTTCAGCGCATCGACGAAGGCCCACGCCTCCGCGGTGCCCGCGCCCTCCAGATCGAAGGACAGCACGCCGCCGGCGCCGGCCAGGCCCAGCTTCTCCTTCGTCGAGTGCCACGGGGAGGAGGCCAGGCCCGCGTAGTTGACCTTCGCCACGCCCGCGCGGCCCTCGAGGTACTCGGCGACCTTCTGCGCGTTGGAGTTGTGGCGCTCGATGCGCAGCGCCAGGGTGTCCAGGCCCTGCGCCAGGATCCAGGCGTTGAACGGGGCCGGGGCGGCGCCGGTGTCGCGCAGGATGCCGGCGCGGGCGCGCAGTGCGAACGCCGGGGCGCCCAGGTCGGCGAACTTCAGGCCGTGGTACGCCTCGTCGGCTTCGGTGAAGTTCGGGTGCACGTCGCCGCGGCCCTCGCGGGTCTGCGTCCAGTCGAACTTGCCGCCGTCGACCAGGATGCCGCCGAGCGCCGAGCCGTTGCCGGTCAGGTACTTGGTGGTCGAGGACACGACGATGTCGGCGCCGAGCTCCAGTGGGCGCAGCAGCGCCGGGGTGGCCACCGTGTTGTCCACGATCAGCGGGACGTTGTTGCGGTGCGCGACTTCCGCGACCACCGGGACGTCGAGGACGTCGGCCTGCGGGTTGGCGATCGTCTCGGCGAAGAATCCCACGGTGTTGTCCTGCACCGCGGCCTGCCACGACTCCGGGTCGTCCGGGTTCTCCACGAACGTCGCCGTGATGCCCAGGCGCGGCAGCGTCACCTTGAACAGCGTCTCCGTGCCGCCGTAGAGGCGCGGCGACGTGACGATGTGATCGCCCGCGCGCGCCAGCGTCAGAATCGCGGCGGTCTCCGCGGCCTGGCCGGACGCGAACAGGACGCCGGCGACGCCGCCCTCGAGGTTGGCCAGGCGCTGCTCGACCGCGTCGACCGTCGGGTTGGTCAGGCGGGAGTAAATCGGGCCGGCGTCCGAGAGGTTGAAGCGGTTCGCCGCATGCTCCGCGGAGTCGAAGACGTACGCGGTGGTGTTGTAGATCGGCAGGCTGCGGGCGCTGGTCTGCTCGTCCGGGGCATGGCCGACGTGGATGGCGCGGGTTTCCAGCGCCCAGTCGCCGGCACCGGAGTTGTCGTAGCGGGTGGTCATGGTGGGAGTCCTTTCATCGGGGTGCCGCGTAACACTTGCGCGGCGCACTCCCGCCACCGTAATGAACCGAGCTGTCTACTGCAAGGCAATGGTCGAATCCGCCGACGGGGTCCGGGCGGACAATGCGGTTCGACGCGCCCGGGCCGGGCCGCGTGGTGCGGTGAGAAGCGCAATGCGGGCGCCGCTTGACGACGAGATCGCGTTCGAGGCCCAGAATCCTGATCTCGTCGGATGTGCGGCCCATCCCGAAACACGGCACCGCCCCGCCTCCCGGGAAAAGGGAAGCGGGGCGGTGATCGAGCGGGGCGGTGCCGGGCCGGTGGCCGGGCGCCGGCCTGAACCTACTTGCGCAGGCCGTCGATGATCTCGTTGAACTCGGCGGACGGGCGCATGACGGCGTTGGCCTTCTCGTCGTCCGGCAAGAAGTAGCCGCCGAGGTCGGCCGGCTCGCCCTGCGCGTCGAGCAGCGCCTGGGCGATGGACTCCTCCTTGGCGGCGAGGGCCTCGGCCACCGGGGCAAAGGTCTCCTTCAGCTCGGCGTTGTCGTCCTGCGCGGCCAGCTCCTGGGCCCAGTACAGGGCCAGGTAGAAGTGCGAGCCGCGGTTGTCGATCTCGCCGACCTTGCGCGACGGGGACTTGCCGTTCTCCAGCAGCTTGGAGGTGGCGCGGTCCAGGGCGTCGGCCAGGACGTTGGCGCGCGGGTCGTCGTCATGCGAACCGGCGTAACGCAGCGACTCGGCCAGGGCCAGGAACTCGCCGAGGGAATCCCAGCGGAGGTGGTTCTCCTCCTCGACCTGCTGGACGTGCTTCGGGGCGGAGCCGCCGGCGCCGGTCTCGAACAGGCCGCCGCCCGCCATCAGCGGAACGACGGAGAGCATCTTCGCCGAGGTGCCCAGCTCCATGATCGGGAACAGGTCGGTGAGGTAGTCGCGCAGCACGTTGCCGGTGACGGAGATGGTGTTCTTGCCTTCGCGGATGCGCTCGACCGAGAACTTCGTGGCGGCCACCGGATCCATGATGCGGATGTCCAGGCCCTCGGTGTCGTGGTCCTGCAGGTACTCCTCGACCTTGGCGATCAGGTTCGCGTCGTGGGCGCGGGCCGGATCCAGCCAGAAGACGGCCGGGTCGCCGGTGGCGCGGGCGCGGTTGACGGCCAGCTTCACCCAGTCGCGGACCGGGGCGTCCTTGGTCTGGCAGGAGCGCCAGATGTCGCCGCGGGCGACGTGGTGCTCGATGAGGACGTCGCCGTCGGAGTTGATGACCTGCAGCACGCCGTTCTCCGGCAGCTGGAAGGTCTTGTCGTGCGAGCCGTACTCCTCGGCCTTCTGCGCCATCAGGCCGACGTTGGGGACGGTGCCCATGGTCGTCGGGTCGTAGGCGCCGTTCTCGCGGCAGTCGTCGATGACGGCCTGGTACACGCCGGCGTAGGAGGAGTCGGGGATCACCGCGAGGGTGTCCTTCTCCTCGCCGTTCGGGCCCCAGCCCTTGCCGCCGTTGCGGATCAGCGCCGGCATGGAGGCGTCGACGATGACGTCGGACGGCACGTGCAGGTTGGTGATGCCCTTGTCGGAGTTGACCATGTACAGCGCCGGGCCGTTCTCCAGGTCGCGCTCGATGGCGGACTTCACGGCCGAGGCGGTGCCGCCGTCGAGCTTGTGCAGGCCGTCGAGGATGGCGCCGATGCCGTAGTCCGGCGTCAGGTTCACCGACGCCAGCTTGGACTCGAACTTGGGGTACACCGACGGGAAGAAGGCCTTGATGACCTCGCCGAAGATCAGCGGGTCGGACACCTTCATCATGGTGGCCTTCAGGTGCACGGAGAACAGGATGTCCTCGCGCTTGGCCTTCTTGATCTGCGACTTGAGGAAGGACGACAGGATCTGGGCGTTGATGCCCGTGCCGTCGATGATCTCGCCCTTCAGGACCGGCATGTCCTTCTTCAGGACGATGGTGTTGCCCTCGTCGGTCTCGAGGACGTAGGACAGCTTGTCGTCGCGGTCCATGATCACGGACTTCTCGTTGTGGCGGAAGTCGTTGGAGGCCATGGTGGCGACGTTGGTCTTGGAGTCCGAGGACCAGGCGCCCATGCGGTGCGGGTGCTTGCGGGCGAAGTTCTTCACGGCCTCCGGCGCGCGGCGGTCGGAGTTGCCCTCGCGCAGCACCGGGTTGACGGCGGAACCCTTGACCTTGTCGAACTTGGCGCGGTCCTGGCGGTCCTCTTCGGTCTCCGGCTGCGACAGGTACTTCGGGATGTCGTAGCCCTTCTCCTGCAGCTCGGCGACGGCGCGCTTGATCTGCGGGATGGAGGCCGAGATGTTCGGCAGCTTGATGATGTTGGCCTCGGGCTCCTTCACCAGCTCGCCGAGGGCGGACAGCTCGTCGTCGACCCGCTGCTCCTCGGTCAGTCGCTCCGGGAACTGGGAGATGATGCGACCGGCGAGCGAAATGTCGCGGGTCTCGACGTCGATGCCGGCCTGGGCGGCGAACGCCTCGACGATGGGCTTCAGCGAATACGTCGCCAGCAGGGGAGCCTCGTCGGTGCGGGTCCAGATGATCGTGGCCATGTGGTGGGTTCTCCTATTTGGTGCAGGATCCGTGGAAAATCTACGAACTGTTGGAGACCACGATAACTCACTTCGCCGCAATGGCTCGGGGGGCGAAACACTGGTCTACCTGCGGTGTGACCTGCGCAACTCATGGTTGTGCCGCAGGTCACGGGATATTCGCGGGGCATTTGCTTTGCGACGCCCACGTTATGCAATCCATCCATTACTAATTTAAGACACAAAAGTACCCCCGCTACGGGGAGTCGGCATGGTGCCGTACCGGCCCGAGGCGGGGGCGAAATCGTGCGCGCCCGGGGACGCGCGCTCGGAGAGAGCGGGGAGGGCGTGCGGGGGATCAGCTCCGGGAGTCGGTCGAGGCGTCGTCGTCCGTTCCGCCGAACGGCTGCTGGTCCTGTTGCCCGCCGTACTGCTGCTGCCTCGGGTGGTTCCCGTAATGCTGCTGGGGCTGCGCTCCGCCGTACTGCGCTCCGCCGTATTGCTGCCCGCCGTACTGGGCTCCACCGTACTGCTGCGGGGCCTGCTGCCCGCCGAACTGCGCTCCGCCGTATTGCTGCCCGCCGTACTGGGGAGCCGCCGGCTTCGGCTTCTCCACGTACGCGCCGGAGAGCCAGGCGCGGGTGTCGGGCAGGATCGCCAGCACGGTCGCGGCGGCCCAGGCGAGCACGAGCAGGGCGTCCGCCGTGATCGTCAGGGCGCCGCCGAGATCCAGGGCGACGTTGAAGACGATCTCGTTCAGGTACGCCAGTGCCATCGCCGCCGGGATCGCGATCGCGGGGATGACGGAGGCGGAGTCGCCGACCTTGAGGATCTTGGGGACGAGGAGCGAAACGAGGATCACCGACAGGATGTGGAGGTAGGTTGCGCCGGCGGTGGAGTAGCTGTCGGCGAGCCGCATCAGCAGCCCGACCACGATGAGCAGGACCGCGAATGCGCCGATGCCCGCCAACGTGAACATCAGGCCCTTCGCGAGGCCCGGGACCGCCGCGAAGAGCTGCTTGAGTCCTCCGTCCGGGGCGGGGCGGTGCTGCGCGGGGGCGCTGTGGAGCGGGGCCCCGTAGGGCTGCGCCTGCGTGGCCTGCGATGCCTGCGATGCCTGCGGTGCCTGAGCGGCATGGGCGCCCTGGGCGGCCCCGAAGGCCGGGGCGGAGGTCCCGATGGGACCCGCGGCCTCGGACGGCTCGCGCTCCGACGGCGTGGAATCGGACGGCTCGCGCTCGGACGTCGTGGGCTCGGGCGCGGAGGCCCCGGAATCGTCTGCGCCGCCGTCGGAGATGGCCGCCGGGATCACGGTCGTGGCCTCGGAGTCGTGCGACCGGGAGTCCGCGGCTCCGTAGCGGTTCACCGGCTGCTGCTGCGTGTGCTGCGGCTGCTGGGTCTGCTGCGCCTGCTCGTCGGGGAAGGAACCGGTGGCGGCGAGGGTCCGCAGTTCCGGGATGCCCATGCGCGGGGCGGACCCGTCGGCCAGGCGGGCGTCGTACTTGGGCCGGAGGCGGTCGTCGCCGAGCACGGCCAACGCGGCGGAGTTCTCCTGGACCCGGGCATCGTGGCCGGGGACCCCGTCGCGCTGCAGGCCCTCGAGGGTGGCGATGATCGCGGACCGCAGGTCGCCGGTCGACGAGCCCTCGTCGAGGCCCAGGCTCTCATAGAAGTTGTAATGCTCGGTCACGCTTGTCCTTTCGAAGGTTGACCGGGCATGCGATGCCCGAGGTCCTTGTGCACGGTTGTTCACGATAACCAACCTTCCGGCCATCCGCTATGATTGCCGCTTTCCTCCGGGTGGCCCCATAACCTGCGGCTTTGCCGCCCGGACCAGCATCAACACCGTATCGATTCAGCTCGCTCATGCGCCCGCACCCGGGAGGACCCATGCCCAAGACCGCTCACGCACCGTCATTCTCGTCACACCGGCGGCCAGTCCCGCGCCAGGACGACGTCTCCAGTGCCCGGCGCAACTGGGTCGTCGCGGCGCTGTCGGTGGGCGCGTTCGGCATCGGCGTCACGGAGTTCGTGGCCATGGGCCTGCTGCCGTACATCGCGGCGGACTTCGGCCGCAGCGAGGCGGAGTCCGGCGCGGTGATCTCCATGTACGCCCTCGGCGTGGTCGTCGGCGCCCCGCTGATCACGGTGCTGACGGGATCCGTGCCGCGCCGCCGGATGCTCCTGCTGCTCATGGCGGCGTTCACCATCGGCAACGGTGCGACGGTGTGGGCGGGCTCGCTCGGCTCCTTCGGCGCGGTGATGGCCTCCCGCTTCATCGCGGGCATCCCCCACGGCGCCTACTTCTCGGTCGCCGCGCTCGTCGCCGCGTCGCTGGCCGCGCCGGGCAAGCGCGGCCGGGCGGTGGCGCTGTCGGGGATGGGCCTGTCCGTGGCCACCGTCGCCGGCGTGCCCGCCGCACAGGCGCTGGGCCAGCAGTTCGGCTGGCGCTCGGCGTTCGCGCTCGTCGCGGTCATCGGCGTCGCCGCTCTGATCGCCCTGTGGTTCGCCGTCCCGCACATGAACCGCATGCCGGCCACCCGCCCGTTGGAAGAGCTCGGCGCCCTGGCCACCCCGCAGGTGTGGTTCACCGTCGCCATCGGCACGGTCGGTTTCGGCGGAATGTTCGCGGTGTACACCTACATCACGTGGACCATGACGGAGGTCGGCGGTTTCGCCGAGAACCTGATGTGGCTGGTGCTCATGGCCTACGGCGTCGGCATGGTGGTCGGCACGTACCTGGGCGGCTGGGTCAGCGACCGCGTCGGCGACATGGGCCTGCTGTGGACGCTGATCGCCATGGCCGTCGCGCTGGTGGCCTTCTACTTCTCCGCCCCGTACGGCTGGTTGGCGGTGCTCAACTTCGGCGTCATCGGCATGCTGGGCTCGACGCTCGTGCCCAACCTGCAGACCCGCCTCATGGACGTGGCCGGTCGCGCGCAGACCCTGGCCGCGGCGCTGAACCAGGCGGCGCTGAACATGGCCAACGCCGGTGGCGCGGCGCTGGGCGGCGCGGTCATCGCGGCCGGACTGGGCTACCGCGCCCCGGCGCTGGCCGGTGCGGTGCTGGCGCTCGCGGCGATCGTCGTCTGGGCTCCCGCGGCGTGGCTGCGCGCGCGGGCGCTGCGTTCCGGCGCCGAGCGCGAGAAGGCGGTGCTCCGCGCCTCCGAGTGAGTTTGGGTGGCTGAGTGAGTTCGGGCCGCTGCGTGGGTTCGTGCCGCTGCCCGGGGGCGCGGGCCGTCGTCAAGCGGATCCGGGCGGGGAAGTAGGCTGCCGGGCATGCCGCTCACCATCGCAACTGTCAACGTCAACGGCATCCGCGCCGCCGTGAAGAAGCGCCACGAAGACAACCTGGGCATGTTGCCCTGGCTGGAGGAGACCTCCGCCGACGTGGTCCTGCTGCAGGAGGTGCGCTCCACCGACGATCAGGCCCGCGCGGCCCTCGCCCCGGCTCTGGAGGCCGGTTGGCACTGGGTCGGCGCGGAAAACGAGCTGGCCAAGGGCCGTGCCGGGGTGGGCATCCTGTCGCGGGCGGAGCTTGACGACGTCCGGGTGGGATTCGGTTCCGACGAATTCGACCGGATGGGCCGCTACATTTCCGGCGTGCTGCGCGCCGCGGATTCGGGAATCGCCGAGGACGTCCGCATCGCCAGCCTGTACCTGCCGTCCGGGTCGGCGAAGACGGAGAAGCAGGACGAGAAGTACCGCTTCCTCGACGCGTTTTCCGGCCATCTCGCCGAGCTCGGCGCGTCCGGCCGCGATGGTGCGCACGCCGTCATCGGCGGCGACTGGAACATCTGCCACCGCGAGCAGGACCTGAAGAACTGGCGCACCAACCGCACCAAGTCCGGCTTCCTGCCGCAGGAGCGCGCGTGGATGGACTCCGTGTTCGGCACGTTCCCCGACGAAGCGCCGCAGGCTTCCCGCGTGAACGCCTCCGCCCGAGAACTGGCGGCCGGCGTCTTCACCGACGGCACCGCGTGGGCCGCGCCGGAGGTCAACGACGACCCCGTCTGGTTCGACGTCACCCGCCGCCTGCACCCCGACGCCGACGGCCCGTGGTCCTGGTGGACCTACCGCGGCCAGGCGTTCGACACCGACGCGGGCTGGCGCATCGACTACCAGGCGGCGACGAAGCCGATGCTGGAGCGGGCCGTGACGGCGATCGTGGAGAAGCCGTCGGCGTACGACCGCCGCTGGACCGACCACGCGCCGGTCATCGTCGAGTACCGCTAGCGGCGCAGTCCGCCGGGCCGCCGGACCGCAGTGCCGGCGGCCACTGCGACGGCCACGGTCACGGTCGCAGCCGGATGGCCCGAATGTCGTGCCGGTCAGTCCGCGTTCCCGATCGTCCGCAGGATCCCGTCGACCACCGCGTCGGCCATGCGGGCGCGACCGTCCGCGGAACCCAGGACGGTGATGTCCGCGGAATCCCTCATGTTGCCGAACTCGACGAGCGCCTTCGGTTTGGTGGACAGGTTCAGCCCGGTCAAGTCCGCCCGCAGGTCGATTCCGCCGTCGCCGAGGTAATTCGACGGGGCGAAACCGGCCGCGACGAACGCGTCGCGGATGTTGGCGGCCAGGGCGCCGGAACCATCTGCGTCATTGCCGGGCAGGGGATCGGCGATGGCGATGACGTGGAAACCCCGGTTGCCTTCGGCCGCACCATCGGCGTGCAGGCTGACCACGACGTCGGCCTCGGAGGCGTTTTCCTTCCGGGCGCGCTCGTCGATGCAGTCCGCGGTGCCGGTGTCGTCGGGCCTGCCGACCAGGACCGTCGCGCCCAGGGCCTCGAGCCGCGGGCGGATTTCCTCGGCCATCAGCCAGTTGAACGTGTGCTCCGGCCAGCCGTCGTTGGCCGTGGTGCCGGTGACCTGGCAGGGCTTTTCGCCCCCGCGCCCGTCCG
>DHCFD07801__coassemble_1825_pt1 | contig 10654 bp, 10 predicted proteins | sample DHCFD07801__metabat2_high_PE_015 | metagenome-assembled genome bin DHCFD07801
CCGGTGTCGAAGATGATCGGGTCGGTGGGCGAATCGAAGACGCGGTGCAGCGCCATGGTCAGTTCGACCACGCCGAGGTTCGGCCCCAAGTGGCCGCCGGTCGCGGAGACCTTCTCGACCAGAAAGTCCCGGATTTCCTTGGCCAGGTCATCGAGTTGCTCCGGGCGCAATGCGCGCACGTCGGCGGGTGAGGAGATCGATTCGAGGAGAGCCATGAACCTTGTACCCGTTCCTTTCACGTCTCGGCGGCCCGGCGAACTGTCCGGGTTGGTCATTCAATACTACGGTCGTTCACCTCGGGCTCGCGGGTAAGGCGACCCTCGCGAGTCGCCCGCCCGGGTCACTTCGAGGGGACCAGAACCGCGATGGTTTCCAGGTGGTGGGTGCCCGGGAACGCGTCGACGACCTCGAGGGAATCGATGCGGTACCCGTTGTCGGCCCAGGTCCGGGCGTCGCGGGCGAAGGTGGCGGGGTCGCAGCCGATGTGGACCACGCGGGAAGGGTGGGCCGCGGCGATCGCCCTGATGGTCTGGTCGCCGGCACCGGTGCGCGGAGGGTCGAGCACGACCAGATCCACCTTGTGCCCCAGCTTGCCGACGGCCGCCTCCACGCGGGAGGTGCGGAATTCCACGGGAAGGTCGGCCAGCGCCTCGCGCCCGACCGAGGCTGCGTCCGCGAACGTCTCGACGGACGTCACTTTGCCGTCGGGGCCGACGATGTCGGCGAGTGCCGCGGCGAAGACGCCGACGCCCCCGTAGAGGTCCCAGGCGCGACCGCCCGGCGTGGCCGGCAGCAGCTCGCCGATGCGGCGGACATAATGGTCGGCCGCGGCCCGGTGGGCCTGCCAGAAGCCGTCGACTGGCACGCGGAATTCCCGGCCGCCGGCGCGTTCCACGGCCACGGGGTCGCCCTCCACCTGGGTGACGCGGCGCTTGCGGCCCTTGCCGATGACGTGCAGCGCATGTCGCTTCCCATCGGCGTCGCGGACGACGTGGAGCTCTCCCCCGGCCGGCGCGGCACCCTCCTCGCCGAGGCCGTCCATCAGGCCGTCGACGTTCTGGGCGCAGGCCACGCCCGTCACCAGGTCGCGGGATTTGCGCATCCGCAGACCGGCGCGGCCGGCGTCGTCGACGCCGAGACGGATGCGGGTGCGCCAGCCGGTCGCCGGGGGCAGCGCCGTCATGGTGGGTTCCGGCAGCTCCGACGTGTCGAAGCGGCCGATGCGGCGCAGGCCGTCGAGAAGCACGTCCTTCTTCAATTCGACCGCGAAGGCCGGATCGACGAAGCCGAGGTCGCAGCACCCCGCGCCGGCCGCCGCCGCCTCGCACGCGGGCTCGATGCGGTGCGGAGAGGGTTCGAGGATCTCGGTGGCGACGCCCCTCCACAGCTTCGCGTCGGCGTCGTCGAGCGTGATGCGCACGCTTTCGCCGGGGATGGCGCCGCGGACGAGGATGACGCGCCCGTCGAGCAGCGCAATCGATTCACCGCCGTGCGCCGGCCGGTCGACGACCGCTTCGATGGTCGTGGGGTGGGTGGCCGGTGTGGTCATGCGGTGATCCTCCTGGATCTAGGTGAAACGGGGCGTGCGGGGTGGGCGCGGGAATGCGACCCGTTACTCCCCGGGGTTGCCCTGGGGCGCGGCGCCGCCCTGCGGCTGTGCCTGCCCCTGCTGGCCCTGCTGCTGTGCGGCGTAGGCCTGGCGGATCTGCTCCGCCATGGCGACCGGCAGCGTCACCGGCAGCGGCTGGCCGGCGGGCATCGGGTTGTCGCCGCGGTTGACGAAGCAGCGCGCCATGATGCCGCGGCCGATCTCGGCGAGTTCATCGGCGGAAGCCGTGGGGCCGGACAGCGTCAGGCGCATCATCCAGCGCGGCCCATCGGCGCCGATGATCCTCATCTGCATGTCGTCGCGGACGCCCACGACCTCATCGCCCCACGGGCCATCCTCGAAACGCACCTCCAGCCCGTCCTTTTCCAGGCCCTCGGCGATCTCGCGGCCGGAGGTCTCCCACAGGCCGCCGGAGGTCGGAGCGGCAAAGGCGACCGGGGTGATGCGGCCGGCGGTGGTGACGACATGGAGCATCGTCGGGCCCTGCGGACCCATCTCCACCTGGATGTCGCCGACGTGGGGCACGGCCAGCAGAACCGAACCGAGGTTGACGCTGGCCTTGGCGAAGTCGGAGAAGTCGAACTCCTCCGGCTTGGCGTCGGCGATGTCGAAGGGGCCGGGTTCGAGCGGCTGGAGGCCGTCCTCGCGGTCCTCGCCCACCGGGTTCACGGTGCCGCGGTCGACGGTCGCGGAATCGGCGGCGGCTGCGTCGTCGCGCTCCCGGTCATCGTTCTTCTTGTTGCCAAAGGGCCACATGGCCATGGTCTCCCTATATCGTCTGACAGTGTCGTCTGATCGTGTCGTCGATTATGGCGTTGTTTCGCGCACCATGCTTCAGCGTAACGGCTGCCGCGCGGCCGGGGCCCGGGATCGGCCCCGGGATCGGGGCAGGATCGGGGCAGGATCGGGGCCGGGTCCAGCTCCGATTCAGGCGCGCGGTGCGAAACCGCCGACGCCGGTGGAACCGTGCCCGCGGGCCCCGCGCTCGGTGTCGTCGAGCTCGTCGACGACGACGAACGGGCTGAGTTCGACCTTCTGCACCAGCAGCTGGGCGATGCGATCGCCCTTGGCGATGGTGATCGGCTCCCGCGGATCGAGGTTGATCAGGCTGACCTTGATCTCGCCCCGGTACCCCGCGTCGACGGTGCCGGGCGCGTTGACGATCGACAGTCCCGCGCGCGCCGCCAGGCCCGAACGGGGATGGACCAGACCCACCGTCCCGGCGGGCAGGGCGATGGCGATGCCGGTGCCGACCAGCGCCCTCTCGCCCGGTTCGAGCACCAGATCCTCGGCGGAGGACAAGTCCACGCCGGCGTCGTCGTGATGAGCCCGGACGGGGGCGACGGCATCGGCCGTCAACAGGCGCACGAACACCGGGGGGAACCCGTGGTCCGGGCCGCCGTGGTCGCCGATTCGTTTCTGATTTCGCTGCTGGTCCTCGTTCACGCCCCCAGACGATACGGCACCCCGATCGACTCCCGGACCACCCCGGGTAGGATGGGCACCCGTGAGCACCTCGAACAACAGCACCGCGACGGCCGCCGACGGCGACATCATCTACCGGGAACGTCTGTGGGTGCCCTGGTGGTACTGGGCCCTGGCCATTCCGGCGATCATCGTCTGCACCGCCCAGATCGCGTTCAACCGCAGCATCATCTGGCTGATCATCGGAGGGTCGATCATCACCCTCATCGGACTGTGGATCCTGGTCACCCTGTCGAAGACGAAGGTCTCGGTCGAGGTCGACGGGTCCGGCGAACGTTGGCTGCACGCGGGCACGGCGGTGCTGCCGGCGTCGGTGGTGTCCAAGTCGCTGGTGGTCCCCGAGTCCGCGCACCGCAACGCCCTGGGCCGCCAGCTCGACCCCGCGGCGTTCCTGGTCACCCACAGCTGGGTGCGCACCATGGTGCTGCTGGTGCTGGATGATCCGGAGGACCCGACCCCTTATTGGCTGGTGTCCACGCGCAGGCCCGAAGAGCTTCTCGACGCCTTCCTGGGCAAGGACCGCCGAAGCGCCTGACGCGCCGGACGATCGCGCCCCGTGCACGACGACGCCCCGCACGACTGATCCAGCGGATCGGTCGTGCGGGGCGTCGTCGTCAAGCGAAGTCGCGTCGCGGCGGGACCCGACGGCTGCCTGCTACGCGCAGTCGCGGCAGATCGGGAAACCGTCGCCCGGGTCGTGCGCGAGCATCGAACGGTGCTGCACCAGGAAGCAGGAACCGCAGGTGAACTCGTCGTCCTGGCGCGGCACGACGGAAATCTCCAGCTCCTCGCCGGACAGGTCGGCACCGGGGAGCTCGTAGGGCTCCACGATCTCGCCGTCATCGTCATCGGCGATGCGGGCGTCGTCGCCGGCGGCCTGCAGGCCCTCGAGCGAGTCGGTGGCGATGTCCTCGTCCTCGCGGGTACGGGGCGAATCGTAATCGACAGCCATGTTCTAGGCCCTCCTCCAAAGGGGATCGCGGCACACCGTGTGTTGCACCGTGGTTCTTCGCGGATATTAGGTGAATTCTCAGAATCTGTCATATCCCCTGGTCAACACCGGAAAATCCGGGTTCTGCGACATCAAGTGAATGCCTTGCACTTGCGCCGGGTTAGCATTGGCCCCATGACGCACCGTCAGCCGGACCTCCCCGCGCCCCGCAGGTTCCTCCCCTACGGCATCATCGTCGCCGTCGTCGCGGTGGCCGCGGTCATCGCCTGGACCGTCGTTTTCACCCGGACGGTCGAGGCCACCAGCGTCGTGTGCGAACGCCCCGACGCCGGTGCCGTCGTCTCGGCGGCGGACCTGATCGGCGAGGCCCCCGCGGCGCCGCGCGACATCCCCGTGCGGGTGCTCAACGCCAACGGCGAGTCGGGGCAGGCGACGGAGGTGTCGGAGGGCCTGGTTTCCCTAGGCTTCGCGGCAGTGCCGGAGAACCCGGTGGGCAACGACCCGCTGTCCCCCGGGCTCGACCTGGATTGCTACGGCCAGCTGCGATTCGGCCCGGCGTTCACGGCCCACGCCGCCACGCTGCACGCGGTGTTCCCGTGCCTGGAACTCGTCCACGACGGCCGGGAGGACGGGTCCGTCGACGTCGCCCTGGGCACCGGCTTCCGGGGGCTCGACGATTCCGGCCCCGTGCGTTCGGCCATGGAGACCCTCCAGTCCGGCGAGGGCGTCGACGCCTCGACCCTGCAGTCGCTCAGCGGCCGCACCTGCTGATCGGCCCCAGCGCGCCGCGCGCGTCCAGCGCCCCGAAGAATTCCTCCGCCACGGTCGGCGCGGATGCCGCGACCAGTTCGCCGTCCGCGGATGCGGCTTCCGGATCCGGGAGCTTCACGACGACGCCCGCCTCCCCCGCGATCAACGCGCCCGCAGCCCAATCCCACAGGTTGAGGCCGTGCTCGAAGTAGCAGTCCACCGCACCGGCGGCGAGCAGGCAGAGGTCCAGGGCCGCGGAGCCGATGCGGCGGATGTCGCGGACGTCGCCGAGCAAATCGGCGACCAGCCTGCCCTGCGTCGCCCTGCGCGCCGAGTCGTAGCCGAATCCCGTGGCGACGAGCGAGACTCCCAGATCATCGGGCGCGGAGCAGCGCAGGGTTTCCTCCCGCCCGTCCACGGTGCGCACGACGGCGCCCGCGCCGAGGCCGGCATGGAAAACGCGGCCGCCGGCGACGTCGGCGACGGCACCCGCGACGATGCGGCCGTCGACCTCGCACGCCACGCTCACCCCGTATGCGGGGATGCCGTAGAGGAAATTGACGGTTCCGTCGATGGGGTCGACGATCCAGCGGACGCCGCCGGGCACGGCCGCGGCACCGCCGTCTTCTTCGCCGAAGACCGCGTCACCCGGCCGCAGGGAGGCCACCAGGCGGCGGATCAGCGCCTCCGATTCGCGGTCGACGACGGTGACCGGGTCGACGCGGCTGGATTTGACGCCGGTGCCCTCCGCTCGACCGCCGCCGACGCCCAATTCGAGGCGGCGGGCGCGGATGTGGTCGGCGGCCGCGGAGGCCAAAAGGACCGACATGGAGCGGAGATCGTCGATGTCGCGGGGGAAGGCGGGTTCGGCGGCGTTGTCGTTCATGGGGCCATTGTCCCCCTTTTCGTATGATCGGCCATATGGCAGACAACATCGGTTTTGGCGTGGACGTGGGCGGTTCCGGCATCAAGGGAGGAGTCGTCGACCTGGATACCGGGGAGTTGGTCGGCGAGCGGATCAAGATCCTGACGCCGCAGCCGGCGACGCCGGACGCGGTGGCGGCGACCATCGCGGAGATCGTGCGGATCGCCGAGTGGACCGGGCCGGTGGGCGTGACCCTGCCGTCGGTGGTGCGCGATCAGACGGCGCTGCTGGCCGCGAACATCGATCCCTCGTGGGTCGACATGGATTGCCGCGAGCTGTTCGGCCGCCACCTTCCCGACAATCGGGTGCACGTGCTCAACGACGCCGATGCCGCAGGTCTGGCGGAGGCCCGTTTCGGCGACGCCCACGCCCGACAGGGGTCGGTCGTGCTGTTGACGTTCGGCACGGGCATCGGGTCGGCCCTGCTTCACGACGGCCTGCTGTACCCCAACTCCGAGCTGGGTCATTTGATCATCGACGGCGAGGAGGCCGAGCACATCGCTTCCGCGGCGGTGAAGGAGCGCGAGGATCTGTCGTACAAGAAGTGGACGAAGCGGGTCTCGAAGGTGCTGCGGACGTACGAGGCGCTGTTTTGGCCGACGTTGTTCGTCGTCGGCGGCGGCATCAGCCGCAAGCACGAGAAGTGGGTGCCGCTGTTGGATTGCAAGACACCGGTGGTTCCGGCGAAGTTGCACAACAACGCCGGTATCGCGGGTGCGGCGTTGGCCGCCGAGCAGGGGCTGCTGCCCTGATTCGCGGGAACCCGGCGCAACCCCCGCACGGGGGCGCGCCGGGGTCCCCGTCCTCTTTGGGTTACACTGGGGAGTTGATTCACGGACGGTTGAACATGACGAAGCCGGGGCGGCGCGACCGAACCCCGCGATACGGCAGCCGAGATCCGTGGCACGAAACATCGACATTGCAGGCATTTGGCCGGCGGTGGCGCTCTTGAGGCGTCCCGTCCCCCGTTTACCCGGACCGGGTTTTCGGGGCCGCGCACCGGTTCACCCCGGCACGCCGGCGGCAATCGACATCATCGTGAAAGGGCTTTCGTGACAGCCAACGAATCTGAACAGCCGGACGGTCAGGGCACCGCGGGCGGCGCAGCCGACTCGCCGACCCCGGCCAAGAAGGCCGTGAAGAAGGCGATCAAGAAGGCCGTTAAGAAGACGGCGGCCAAGAAGACCGTTGCCAAGAGGGCGGCGCCGGCGAAGTCCGCTGCGCCCGATTCGGCTGCTCCGGCGGAGTCGGCTGGTTCGGTTGCCGGTGCGGAGGTCCCGGCCAAGGCTCCGGAGGCGAAGGCCGCGCCGGCGAAGAAGGCCGCGGCCAAGAAGACCGCCGCGAAGAAGACCGCCAAGAAGGCGGCGGCGAAGAAGACGGCCGCCAAGAAGACCACCGCGAAGAAGACCGCCGCAAAGAAGACGGCCGCGAAGGCGACCAGCGCGAAGGCGAAGGACGCGCAGGCTGCGGAGGGTGCCGAGGACGAGGAAATCGAGGACGACTCGGACCTCGCGATCGACGGAGATTTCGACCCGGAGCTCGATGAGGGCGTCACCGCTTCCGATGATGAGGAAGAGGAAGAGGCCGACACCGTCGACGAGGTGTGGAACGAGGACGAGTCCGCGGCTCTGCGCCAGGCCCGCAAGGATGCGGAGCTCACCGCCTCGGCCGACTCGGTCCGCGCCTACCTCAAGCAGATCGGCAAGGTCGCGCTGCTGACCGCCGAGGAGGAAGTGTCACTGGCCAAGCGCATCGAGGCCGGCCTGTACGCGCAGTACAAGATCGACATGGCCAAGGAGGCCGGCGAGCGTCTGGCCCATGCCCAGCGCCGCGACCTGCGCGAGATTTCCCGTGATGGCCAGCGCGCGAAGAATCATCTGCTCGAGGCGAACCTGCGACTGGTGGTGTCGCTGGCCAAGCGCTACACCGGCCGTGGCATGGCGTTCCTGGATTTGATCCAGGAGGGCAACCTGGGTCTGATTCGCGCGGTGGAGAAGTTCGACTACTCCAAGGGCTACAAGTTCTCGACGTACGCGACGTGGTGGATCCGTCAGGCCATCACCCGCGCGATGGCCGATCAGGCCCGCACCATCCGCATTCCGGTGCACATGGTCGAGGTCATCAACAAGCTCGGCCGCATTCAGCGTGAGCTGCTCCAGGATCTGGGCCGCGAGCCCACTCCGGAGGAGCTGGCCCGCGAGATGGACATCACCGAGGAGAAGGTGCTGGAGATCCAGCAGTACGCCCGTGAGCCCATCTCCCTGGACCAGACGATCGGCGATGAGGGCGACAGCCAGCTCGGCGACTTCATCGAGGACTCGGAGGCCGTCATCGCCGTGGATGCGGTGAGCTTCACGCTGCTGCAGGATCAGCTCGGCGATGTGCTCGAGACGCTGTCGGAGCGCGAAGCCGGCGTGGTCCGCCTGCGTTTCGGCCTGACCGACGGCATGCCCCGCACGCTCGACGAGATCGGCCAGGTCTACGGCGTCACGCGCGAGCGTATCCGCCAGATCGAGTCGAAGACGATGTCGAAGCTGCGCCACCCGTCGCGTTCGCAGGTTCTGCGGGACTACTTGGAGTAGCACCGCTTGACGACGGATACCGGGCCGTCCCCGCACCGCACTTGGTGAGGGGGCGGCCTTTTCCCATTCCCCACGCGGACATGAAAAAGGGGCGGCACTCCGGACAATCGGTGCGCCGCCCCGTCGTCGAGCCAAAGGCCCCGGGGAAACTCCGCGACCTAGTAGACGACTCCGAAAACCCAGCCGAGCAGCGTCATCGACGCGGCCGAAATCACGACCAGCGCCACGATGTTCAGCCAGATGCCGGCGCGCACCATGTTGCCCATGGACACGTAACCCGAGCCGTAGGCGATGGCGTTGGGCGGGGTGGCCACGGGCATCATGAACGCCGACGTCGCGGCCAACGCGACCGGCACGGCCAGCAGCATCTGGTCCATGCCCAGGCCGATGGCCATGGCGCCGACCAGCGGCAGGAACGTCGCCGCGGTGGCGGTGTTGGAGGTGAATTCGGTCAGCACCAGCACCACCAGCGCGACCACGACCACCAGCAGCACCAACGGCAGGAAGCCGAGGCCGGACAGCTGCTCGCCGATCCAGTCGGACAGGCCGGATTCGGTGAACTGCGTCGACAGCGCCAGGCCACCGCCGAAGAGCAGGAGCACGCCCCACGGCAGCTCGAGCGCGTCTTCCCAGCGCATGAGCTTCACGCCGTCGGGCCCTCCGGGGATCAGGAACATGGCGATGCCCACCGCCATGGCGATGACGGCGTCGGCGATCAGCGTTTCCGGCCAGAACACCGGCACGAACACCCAGGACAGCGCGGCGATGACGAAGACCGCGAGCACGCGGATCTCGCCGGCCGACATGGGGCCGAGCTTGCGCAGCTCCTGCCGCATCAGGTCGCGGCCGCCGGGGATGTGGTCGATTTCGGGCTTGAACAGCACGTTGGTCAGCAGGAACCATGCCGCGGCCATGAGGATCACGGCCACGGGCACGCCGACGAGCATCCACTGGCCGAAGCCGATGTTGACGCCCTGCTCGGCCATGTACGCAGCCAGCATCGCGTTGGGCGGCGTGCCGATGATCGTGCCCAGCGAGCCGATCGACGCCGCGTAGGCGATGCCGAGCATCAGCGCGATGCCGAAGTTCGACTTCGGTTCGACGTCGGTGGAGTGCTCGTAGCCCTTCTCCCCGTCGGCGTCCTCGGCCGCGGCGGCATCGGAATCGGCCTCGAGCATCTCGGCGGCGCCGTCGGAAAGCTCTTCGCTTGACGACGACCCGGCCTTCCCCGCCTTCGCCTCGTCGCGAAGCATGCCGACGATCAGCGACAGGACCGAGACGCCGATGGGCAGCATCATGACGGCGGTGGCGGTGTTGGACACCCACATGGACAGGAAGCCGGTGGCGATCATGAACCCGAGGACCAGCATCTTCGGCGACGACCCCATCGCCACCAGCACCCACAGCGCGACGCGCCGGTGCAGGTTCCACCGCTGCATGCCCAGGGCCAGCAGGAATCCGCCCATGAACAGGAAGATCGTCGGCGCGGTGTATTGGCCGGAGAAGTCGCCGATCTCCGCGATGCCCAGCGCCGGGAACAGCACCAGCGGCAGCAGGGCGGTCACGGAGATCGGGATCGCCTCCGACATCCACCATGCGGCCATGAGCACGGCGATGGCCGCCGTGCCGCGCAGCATGTGGTCGAGGTCGGACGGCATGAAGAAGTACACCGCCAGCGCCAGGACGATGCCGGTGATCAGGCCGAAGCGCCTGCGGAACAGTTCGCGGGGGCCGATGCCCCGGTCCTTCTGGCCCGGCGACGGTTCCGCCGCCGCGCCTCCCGTGGTTTTCGCCGTCGTGGCGTTTTTCGTCGACATTGCGGTCGGCGCTCCCCTTCTACGCGGGCGCCGGAAATCGCCGGGTGAAACCGGTCACGGCGCGGGCCTGAACGTGATACAGATCGACCATAACCGATTCAGGGCCCCCTCTTATCACCGGCCCGTCATAGGACCGCTTTACGACGCCGCCCGCCCCGTCAGCCCCTCGGCCCGTAGGTCAGGCGGCGGTGCAGCGCCTCCAGCGGGCCGGGCTTGCCGGCCGTGGCCAGCAGCCATGCGACGATGAGGGTGACCAGCCAGACGGCGGTCGCCCACAGGCTGACGATGGTGACGGACTCGCCGGCGAAGAGGTCCAGCATCCATGCCGCGGACAGCACGAGGAAGAACACCGACTGGGCGACGTAGCCCGACATCGACCGCTGCCCCAGCGCTTGCATCATCGCCAGCGGCAGCGGCGGCGTCAGCGCACTGCCCTGCGCCGCCGCCGCCCGAATGCGGCGCTGCACGGGCATGCACATCAATGCGATGAGGGCGATGAGGCCCGGGCCCGCCAGCAAACCGGCGGATTGGCTC
>DHCFD07801__coassemble_1843_pt1 | contig 10484 bp, 5 predicted proteins | sample DHCFD07801__metabat2_high_PE_015 | metagenome-assembled genome bin DHCFD07801
CCGGCGCGCGGTACAGCCGAGCGTGTCGTCCCGGTTGAATTCGCAGGCTCAGCCGAACTTGTGGAACGCCAGCGCGTTGTCGCGCATGACGCGGGGCATCTCCCATTCGCCGAGGACGTCGAGGATGACGTCGACGTCGCTGCGGTCGAAGCGCCGCGCCGCATGGGTGCCCGGCAGGTCGGTGCCGAACATCAGCGCCCGCGGGTTCGCGGCGTGGATGCGCTCGAGGGCGTCGGCGACGGGGAAATCGAGGCGGCCGAAGCCCGTGGCCTTCACGCGCACGCCCTCCGCGGCCAGTTCCGCCACCCGGTCGATGCCCTGCTCCGACATGCCCAGGTGGTCGATGGCCACCGCCGGCAGTTCGGGCAGCAGTTCGGCGACCTCGGGGCGGGAGGAGACGTCGAAGTACACCTCGGTGGTCCACCCGGCGAGGTCGTGGACCTTGCGGGCGAGGTTCTCCAGGTCGCCGACGGCGATCTCCTGACCCTTGAACAGGTTGAAGCGGATGCCGCGGATGCCCTTGGCGTCGAGCTCCAGCACGCGGTCCGCGCCGAGATCCGTCGTGCCGGTGATGACGCCGACGAAGTTGCGCCCCTCCTCGCGGGCGAAACCGCGCGAGCGGGCCTCCAGCTCGAGTTCCTCCAGCGCCTCGACCAGCGTTTCCTCGCGGGTTTGCGACGATCCGCCAACGACGACGCCTCCGACCACGCGCGACCAACGGTCGACGTCGGCCATGCGGTCGGTCAGCTGCAGGTACCGGTCCACGGTGAACGGGGGCGGCGCGAATGCCTTGTCCGGCTGCAGGTCGCGCGCCCCGATGATGTGGAAGTGACAGTCGATGATGTCCATCGCCCTCCGATACTACGTTTGCCGGTGAACGACATGCCCGGCTGCGGCCCCGATGCGGGGGGCCGGTGGGTCACCCGATGCGGGGGCCGGTGGGCCACCGGGCGCGGGCCGGCGCGTGGGACCGGGCGCGGGCCGGGCTGGCATGCTGGACGCCATGACCGGCCAGCCTTCGACGGGATCCCCCGTGTTCGACGTCCCCGCCATCGGCGCGGGTCTGCCGTTTACCGCGTCCGCCGGCGAACTCGCCCGGGCGCTCGAGGGCCTGGTCGCGGTGGTGCAGGCGCCGCCGGGCACGGGCAAGACGACGGTGGTGCCGCCTGTGGTGGCCAACGTCGTCGCCGAGCGCGCGCGGGCGGAGGGGACGCGGCCGGGGCGGGTGATCGTCACGGCGCCGCGGCGGGTCGCGGTGCGTGCGGCGGCGCGTCGGCTGGCGGAGTTGGCGGGCGTCGAGCTCGGCGGCGCGGTCGGGTACACGGTCCGCGGCGATCGCAGGGTTTCACGGGAAACATCGGTGGAATTCGCCACTCCCGGCGTGATCACGCGTCGTTTGCTTCGCGACGGCGACCTGCCCGGCGTTTCGGCCGTCATCCTCGACGAGGTGCACGAGCGCAATCTCGATTCCGACATTCTGCTCGGCATGCTGCGCGATCTACGAGAGCTTCGCGATGACATGACGCTCGTGGCGATGTCCGCGACCGTGGATGCGCCGCGCTTCGCAGGACTGCTGGCGTCGCCCGGCGCGCCGGCGCCCATAGTCGCGGCGGATTCGGTGCTGCACCCGCTGGAGGTGCGGTGGGCGCCGTCGCCGGTGGCCCGGCTGGACCATCGCGGTGTGACCTGGCCGTTCCTGGACCACGTGGCCCGACAGGCGGCCGCTGCCCTCCGTGATGCGCCGGGCGACGGCGACGTCCTGGTCTTCGTCCCCGGCGTGCGCGAAGTCGAGCACGTCATCGGCGCGCTGGAACGGATGGACCTCGCGTCCTCGACCGGTTCGGGGTCGCGCGGCGTCGAGATCCTCGCCCTCCACGGCCAGTTGCGCGGCGATGAGCAGGACCGCGTCATCCGCGGCGGCTCGCCGGAGGGGCCGCGGCGCATCATCGTCTCCACCGCCATCGCGGAGTCGTCGTTGACCGTGCCGGGCGTGCGCGCCGTCGTCGACGCCTGCCTGTCGCGGGGTCCGCGGCTGGATGTGGCCCGCGGGATGTCAGGTCTGGTCACGACGTCGTGCGCGCGGTCATCGGCCGAACAGCGCGCGGGCCGCGCCGCCCGCCTCGGCTCCGGCCTGGCCGTGCGCTGCATCGGCGAATCGGAGTGGGCGGGCCTCGACGCCTGGCCCGCTCCGGAAATCGCCGTCGCCGATCTGACCCGCGCCATGCTCGACGTCGCGGCGTGGGGCACGCCCGGTGCCGTCGGCCTGCCGCTTCCCGACGCTCCCCCGCCCCGCCACGTCGCCGACGCCCACGCGACGTTGGCCGCGCTCGGGGCGATCGAGGTGGAGCCCGCCGCCCGCATCACCGACCTGGGCAAGGTCCTCGCCGAGCTGCCCGTCGATCCGCGTTTGGGCCGCGCCCTGCTGGCGGGAACGGCGGTGCTCGGTGCCGCCCGCGCCGCCGAAGCGGTGTCGCTTCTCGACGACTCCCCCCGCGGCGACCTCACCCGCTCCCCCGGCAGTCGCCGCAGCGACGGCCGCGGAAATGACGGTGGCGGGCGCGGAAACGATGGTGGCGGCCGCGACAGCCGCGGCGGCCACCCCGCCAACCGTTCCGGGGCCGACGCCTCCCGCCTGAAGCGCCTGGCCGACGAGCATGCCCCGGCCGTCGCCGCCATCTCCCGGACCATGGCCCCGCTGCCCGATTCCGTGCCCGCGCGCACGAAGGCCGACGCGATTGCGCTGGTGGCGGCGCTGGCGTGGCCGGATCGGATCGCCCGGCGACGCTCCCCCGATTCCGACGAATACCTCTTCACCGGTGGCACCGCGGCCTCGGCCCCGCCGGAGCTGCGCGGCCACGAGTGGCTGGCCGTCACCGACGTCGGCCGCGCCGGTGGCCGCCTCGCGGGCCGTGCGGGCGCCGTCATCCGGGCGGCCGCGCCGGCGTCCCGGGAATTGGCGTGCTGGGCGGCATCGAGTCTGGCCGGCGAGGTGGTGGACGTGGGCGTCGCAAAGCCCAATGCCGACGCGAAGCCGAAGGTCACCGCCCGGCGCCGGGAACTGCTCGGCGCGATCGAGCTGGCCGCCCACCCGCTCAAGCCTGGCGCGGAGCAGTGCCGGCGGGCGTGGCGCGAATTGTTCGCGGGCGATGCGGGGGCCCTGCGGACGCACGTCGGGTTCAGCGCGGAGGCGGATGCTTTACGACGCCGCCTCGCCCTCCTTCACCGTGAAATTGGTTCTCCTTGGCCGGATGTGAGCGACGCGGGCTTGACCGCACGGGCCGAGGAACTGCTCGGGGCCGTCATGGCGGAACCCACGCCGAGGCCGATTGGCGTCGATCAACTGCGCGGGCTGCTGCCGTGGCCGGAGGCGGCGCGGCTGGACGAACTCGTCCCGGAGCGCCTGGAAGTGCCCAGCGGATCGCGCATCCGCGTCGACTACCCGGAAGCCGGGGCGACCGCGCCGCCGGTCCTCGCCGCGAAGCTGCAGGAGTGCTTCGGGCTGGCGGACACCCCGGCGCTGGTCGACGGCCGCGTCCCCGTGCAGCTGCAGCTGCTGTCGCCGGCCGGCCGCCCTCTGGCGGTGACGCAGGACCTCCGCAGCTTCTGGGATGGCCCGTACGCGCAGGTCAGGGCAGAGATGCGGGGACGCTACCCCAAGCACCCGTGGCCCGAGGACCCGTGGACCGCACAGGCGACGAAGCGGACGAACCGGCGGAAATAGCGCGGGCCCGGGCCCGGTCCAGCGCCGCCGGGAAGCGGTCACGTGGCCGGCGCCGATCCCGCATCGACCCCGGCCGTACTGCTAGTCGTCGTTTTCGGCGGCGTACGCCTCGGCGTCCATGAGCGGGCCGGCCTCGGTGACGCGGACCTCGTAGATCCAGCCCTCGCCGTAGGGGTCGTCGTTGATGACGGCCGCCGAGTCCTCGAGGTCCTCGTTGACCGCCACGACCTCGCCGGACACGGGCGCGTAGATGTCGGACACGGACTTGGTGGACTCGACCTCGCCGCACGGCTCGCCGGCTTCGGCTTCGGTGCCGACCTCGGGCAGTTCGACGTAGACGATCTCGCCGAGCTGGTCGGCGGCGTACTGGGTGATGCCGACGCGCACCACATCGCCGGGCTTCACGTCGGTGGAGTTCACCCACTCGTGTTCGGCGGAGTACAGGTAGTCGGTGGGCAGGCTGGCCATGGTGGTTCCTCCTGGTCTTCGGCCCCGGCGGGGCGTTTCTTCGATTGTGGCGGATGGGCGCCGGTCGCGCCCGGTTTTTCCCGGGCGGCCGCGGGCGGTTACGTGCGCTTGTAGAACGGGAGCTTGACGACGGCGTACGGCAACGCCTTGCCCCGGATGTCCACGGTCACGCCCGCTCCCTCGATGGGCGTGGGCTTGGCGGGGTCGTCTCCGGTCAGCAGCCCTGCGGCGATGCCGGCGTTGGCGTCGACGTAAGCCAGGGCGATGGGGTGGCCGAGCGTCGGCGACAGCGCACCGGAGGTGACTTCGCCGATGGGGTTGCCGTCGGCGTCGAGAAGCGGATACCCGGAGCGGGCGGCGCGCTTGCCCTCCCCGACCAGCCCGACCAGCACCTTCGCGGGGCCGGACTCCTTGGCTGCGACGATGGCGTCGCGGCCGACGAAGGCATCCTTGGATTTCGTGGCGGCGAGGAAGCCCAGGCCCGCGTCGACGGGAGTGACGTTGCGGGACAGTTCGTTGCCGTACAGCGGCATGCCCGCCTCCAGACGCAGCGTGTCGCGGCAGGCCAGGCCGCAGGGCACGGCGACGGGGCCACCGCCGTCGCCGTCGTCACCACCGTCGCCGTCACCGCCGTTGCCGTCGCCACCACCATCGCCGCCGCCGAGCCGATCGGCCGCCGCCATGACGGCGTCCCATGTGGCGCGGGCGTCGCCGTTGGGGACGAAGATCTCGAAACCGTCCTCGCCGGTGTAGCCCGTGCGGGCGAGCATGACGTTGATGTCGCCGTCCATGTGGGCCGCGCCGTCCCTGATCGTGGCGGCGGAGACGCCGTGGGCGGCGCCATCGGCGGCGGCATCCCCGGTCGACCCGGGGCGGATCACGCCGAGCATCGCCGCGTAATAGCCGAGGCCCGCGACGGTGGGCACTTCGCCCGCCAGTTCGGCCTCGTTGTCCATCCCGATGATGGGCAGCACGACGGCGGAGACGATCTCCTCCGCGCGCGGGCCCTGGACCGCGATGAGCGAGGTCATGGCGGTCTCGTCGAACACCTCGCAGTCGTATCCTCCGAAGCCCTTGTCCTTCCGGCGCTTCTGCAGCTCGTCGACGACGGCCGGGGCGTTGCCGGCATTGGGCACGACCAGAAACTCCTCCTCGCCGATCCGGTAGACGATGAGGTCGTCGATGATGCCGCCGTCCTCTGCGCAGATCATCGAGTACTTCGCCTTGCCCACCGGCACCGCGGAGATGTTCGAGATCAGGGCGTGGTCCAGGAGGGCGGCGGCCCACCGGCCGGTCACGCGGACCTCGCCCATGTGCGACAGGTCGAAGACGCCGGCGGACTCGCGCACCGCGCGGTGCTCCTCCAGCTCCTTGCCGTAGCGCAGCGGCATGTCCCAGCCGCCGAAGTCGGTGAAGCGGGCACCGAGCTCGGTGTGCAGGTCATGCAGCGCGGTCGTCTTCGGGCCAGACGTACCGGCGGGGCCACCGTCCGGGCCGGCGGCGCCGGCTCCAGCGCCGGCCGGGCCCGTGGCGTCGCCGTCCGGGCGCAAAGGCCCATCGCCGGGGCGCAGGGGGATCACGTTATTCATCGTCGGACTCCTTCTTGTCGGCCGCTGCGGCCTCGGCACCGGCACCAGCACCGCCTGCACCGGCCACGCCGGCCCCGCCGTCGATGTCGAACGCCTCGATCGGCGGGCACGAGCACATCAGGTTGCGGTCGCCGTAGGCATTGTCGATGCGCCGCACGGGCGGGAAGTACTTGTCGGCGCGCAGCGAATCGACGGGGAACGCGGCCTTCTCGCGGCTGAACTTGCCCCCGCCGACGGCCTCGTCGAAGTCGCCGCGCAGCAGCGACGCCGCAGTGAAGGGTGCGGCACGCAGCACCGACTCCTCGGCGGTGACGTCGCCGGCGATGACCTCGTCGATCTCGGCGCGGATGGTCCGCATGGCCTCGATGAACCGGTCCAGCTCACCCTTGTCCTCCGACTCGGTCGGCTCGACCATCAGCGTGCCGGGCACGGGGAACGCCAGCGTCGGGGCGTGGAAACCGAAGTCCATCAGGCGCTTGGACACGTCCTCGGCGGTGATGCCGGACTTTTTGGCCAGGTCGCGCACGTCGAGGATGCACTCGTGGGCCACCAGACCGTTGTCGCCGACGTAGACCGTCGGAAAGGCGTCTTCCAGCGACTTCGAGATGTAGTTGGCGCCCACCAGCGCCATCCGCGACGCCTCGGCCAGTCCCTCGGCGCCCATCATGGCGATGTAGGTCCACGAGATCGGCAGCACGCCGGCCGACCCGTACCGCGCCGCCGAAACGGGGCGGCCGGACACGGCGTCGAGGCCGCCGTCGGAAAGCAGCTCGCCGGACAACGGATCGGACGGCAGGAAGGGCACCAGGTGCTCGGCGACGCACACCGGGCCGACGCCGGGCCCACCGCCGCCGTGCGGGATGGTGAAGGTCTTGTGCAGGTTCAGGTGCGAGACGTCGCCGCCGAACTCGCCGGGCTGCGCGAGCCCGACCAGCGCATTGAGGTTCGCGCCGTCGATGTAGACCTGCCCGCCGGCCGCGTGGACCTTGGCGCAGACCTCGCGCACGTGGCCCTCGAAGACGCCGTGCGTGGACGGGTAGGTGATCATGATCGCCGCCACCGCGTCACCGTGCTTGGCCAGCTTCGCGTCGAGGTCGGCCAGGTCGATGGAGCCATCGTCGGCGTTGGCCACGGCCACGACCTTGAGGCCCGCCAGCGCCGCCGACGCCGCGTTGGTGCCGTGGGCCGACGCCGGGATGAGCACGATGTCGCGCTCCCCGTCGCCGTTCGCCACGTGGAACCGGCGGATGGCCAGCAACCCGGCGAACTCGCCCTGCGATCCGGCGTTGGGCTGCACCGAGACCTTGGCGTAACCGGTGATCCGCGCCAGGCGGTCCTCCAGGTCGGCGATGAGCTCCAGCCACCCGGCGGCCTGGTCCTCGGGCGCCATCGGGTGGATGCCGGCGAATTCCGGCCACGTGATCGGCTCCATGGACACCGCGGCGTTGAGCTTCATGGTGCACGAGCCCAGCGGGATCATGGTGCGGTCCAGCGCCAGGTCGCGGTCGGACAGGCGCCGCAGGTAGCGCATCATCTGCGTCTCGGAGCGGATGGTGTTGAAGATCGGGTGGGTCAGGACGTCGTCGGTCCGCAGCAGATCCGCCAGGGGCCCGGCATCAAGGGACTGCTTTGCGACGGTGCCCGCCACCTCGTCGCCCGGCGCGTCGTCCACGGCGGGGCCGCCGGAGATGGCCGCGACCAGCGCGGCGACGTCGGCGTCGGTGGTCGATTCGCCGATGGAGACGCCCACGACGTCATCGGAGATGCGCCGCAGATTGAACCCGGCCTCCACTGCGGCGGCGAGGACGACGTCGGCGCCGGGGCGCACCGAGTCGGCGCGGCCGGAGACGTCGACGGCCAGGGTGTCGAAGAAGGTGGCGTGGATCGGCTCGAACCCGGCGTCGCGAAGCAGATCGGCCAGGGCGCAGGCGCGGGCGTGGACGGCCGAGGCGATTTCGCGCAAGCCCGCGGGCCCGTGCCACACGGCGTAGAAGCCGGCGATGACGGCCAGCAGCGCCTGGGCGGTGCAGATGTTCGACGTCGCGCGGTCGCGGCGGATGTGCTGCTCGCGGGTCTGCAGGGCCAGGCGGTAGGCGGGGGCGCCGTCGGCGTCGACGGACACGCCGACCAGGCGGCCGGGCAGCTTGCGCTGGAGCGCCTCGGTGCAGGACATGAAGGCGGCGTGCGGGCCGCCGAAGAACAGCGGCACGCCGAAACGCTGCGCCGAACCGACGGCGATGTCGGCACCGAGCGACCCCGGCGAGGCGATGAGCACCTGCGCCAGCAGATCGCACGCCACCGTGACCAGGCCGCCGGCGGCCTTCGCCGAGGCGATGGGGGCGGCCAGGTCGCGGACCTCGCCGGTGGTGCCGGGGTTGGCCAGGACGACGCCGATCAGCGGCGGCGCCTCTCCTCCGGCTGCCCCGTCTCCTGCCGTTTCGGACGCGGCTCCTCCCTCATCTCCACCGGAGGCGACGGTGGCTGAGGCCAGGGAATCCGCCAGCGCCTCGTCCACGTCGTCGCCGATCTCGACGACCCTGACGTCGATGCCGGCGGCTTCGGCACGGGCGATGGTGACCGTGAGGTTCTGGCGGTGCAGTGCCGCATCCAGCAGGACCACGCCGCCCTTCTTCGCCGCTTTGGCGTTGCCGCGCGCCATCATCTGGACGGCCTCGGCGACGGCGGTGGCTTCGTCGAGAAGCGAGGCCCCGGCCACCGGCAGACCCGTCAGGTCCGACACGGCGGTCTGGAAATTGAGCAGCGCCTCGAGGCGGCCCTGCGAAATCTCCGGCTGGTAGGGCGTGTAGGCGGTGTACCAGCCGGGGTTCTCCACGACGTTGCGGCGGATCACCGCGGGCGTGACGGTGTCGTAGTAGCCGGCGCCGATGAGCTGCTTCTTCACCGTGTTCTTCGCCGCGAACCCGCGCAGGGCTGCGAGCGCCCCGGCTTCGTCGAGGGCGTCGGGAAGCTGGGTGGGCTCGGTCTGGGCGATGTCGGCGGGCAGCGCGGCGGCGGCCAGCTCGGCCGGGGAGTCGTAGCCGAGGAAATCTAGGATCTCGGCGGTGCCGGCGGGATCGGGGCCGATGTGGCGGTGGACGAAGGCGTCGTGCGGGGTGGCCATGCGATGGTCTTTCCGTGACGGGGGCGGGGGTCGGATCGCCCCGATCTCCGCCGCCCCGCGATCATGGTCGAGGGCGCGCCGGATCACCGGGGCCCTCCCCGCTCTGTCGATGTGCCCGAGAGCTTTGTCCGGCACGCGCTGCAGTGCGTTGCATCGCGCTGAATTGCGGTGCTGCGTTGCAGTTCGAGCGCTGCCGGGTTTCTCCTGCGGCGGTCGCGGCGCAGACGAGTGCGCGCGACTCTTTCCAGAGGTGCCTCGCTGTGACGGTGCTGGCGCCTGAGAGTGTCCCGGGGAGGAATTGCCCCTACGGCGGCCGGGCGTTCGCTCCGGCCTCTCCCGCCTCAGCTGCTGGCGGCTATGCGGTTGTGGTGCGCGCCGGCCCGGGGGCCGCCGCCTGTGGTGCCCTCTCGACATTACCCACGTCACACCGCCCGTCCCGGGGTTTCGATTGTTAAATCCCGTTTAACTCCGGGCCGGTTCCAACCGGTCCCTGTCGTGGAGATGCCGGAACGCGCACGTGATGAGCGTGGCGAAGGCGACGGCGCCCATGATCCCCTGCAGATTGCCCCACACCCATTCGGCCGGGTTGAGGGCGTAGCCCCATGGATTGCCCGGGAAAGTGCCGTAGGGGGCGAGGAAGTGAGCCACGAAGAACAGCACTGCGACGCCGACGTGCCACGGGTGGCGCAGCGTGAAGATCAGCGGCAGGAACACCATCATGATCGACCAGTGGTGGCTGACCGTGTACGGGCCGACGAAGCACACCGCCAGCGCGATGACCGCCACGGAGGCCACGCGCATGCCGCGCTGTTCGAAGCGGTACGCGGCGACGCCGGCCAGGATCGCGCCGACGACGAACGCCGCCATGACCAGGATGTTGAGTGCCGGGTCCTGGATCGTCGCCCGCGCCAGCAGGCCGGACAGGGCCTGGTTGGCCTCGTAGGTCGGGGCGCCGCCGCGGTTGCCCTCGAAGAATTCGTCGGTCCAGAAGTAGATCGACTCGTCGAAACGCAACGCCAGCCCGATGGCGGCGGTGACCAGGAACCACAGGAAGCTGGTGAGCACCGCCCGGTAGTCCTTGCGCACCAGGAACACCAGGGCGTAGGCGGCCGGGGTGATCTTGATGCCCGCCGCGAGTCCGATGCCCAGGCCGCGCAGCTTCTTGGGGAAAAAGCCCAGCACGTCGGCGATGACCAGCAGCGCGAGGAAGACGTTGATCTGGCCGAAGTTGATGTTCTCCGACAACGGGTCCAGCAACAGCGCCGGGCCCAGCAGCAGGAAGGCGACCAGCGCCGGCGCGGGGATGCGCAACCGCTTGGAGATCATCCACATCATCGCCCACACCGCCGCGATGGTGCCGGCGGTCCAGATGATCTGCAGCGTCACCGGCCCCGCCCACGTCAGCGGATAGAACAGCAGGGCCGCGAACGGCGGGTAGATGAAGCGGTACCCGGAGCGGGTGGGGAAATCCTCGGAGTAGAGGTCCTGGCCGCGGCGCATTGCCCACCCGGCGTCCTGGAACACCTCGACGTCCATCATGTAATACGTTGCCGCCCGGTACATGTGGAAGCCGATGACGGCGAGG
>DHCFD07801__coassemble_1885_pt1 | contig 10196 bp, 9 predicted proteins | sample DHCFD07801__metabat2_high_PE_015 | metagenome-assembled genome bin DHCFD07801
TTCCTGGGCCAGACCCGCAAGCAGATGAAGGACAAGCTCGACGACATCGCGGAGTTCACCGAGCTCGGCGACTACCTGCACATGCCGCTGCGCACGTACTCCACCGGCATGCGGGTGCGCCTGGCGCTGGGCGTGGTCACGTCCATCGAGCCGGAGATCCTGCTGCTCGACGAGGGCATCGGCGCCGTCGACGCCGCGTTCATGGCCAAGGCCCGCGACCGCCTCACCTCGCTGGTGGAGCGTTCGGGTCTGCTGGTCTTCGCGTCGCACTCCAACGAGTTCCTGGCCCAGCTGTGCGACACCGCCCTGTGGATCGATCACGGGCAGATCCGCAAGGCCGGCCTGGTCGACGAGGTCGTGGAGGCCTACGAGGGTCCCGAGGCCGCCGCAGCCGTGCGCCGCATCCGCGACGAGCGGGGCCACCGCCCGCTGTAGGGCCACATTGGGCCGCAACCCCGCACCTCGCCCCGACCCGGCCCCGTCACGCGGCCGCCCGCCGGCACTGTGGGAAGATGGCGCCATGACCGAGGGATCGAAGAGCAGCACCGCCGTCGTCGTCGTAACGCACAACCGCCTGCGGGAGCTGACCGGTTCCCTGGAGATCCTCGTCGGGCAATCCCACGCCCCCGAGTGGGTCATCGTGGTGGACAACGGCGATGATCCGCGCGTGCGCACCGTGGTGCAGTCGCTCGACGCCAGCGCCGATGGTGGCCCGCAGACGATCTACCTGGGGTCGAAGACGAATCTCGGCGGCGCCGGCGGTTTCGCGTTCGGCATGCTGACCGCCCTGAGCCTCGGCGCCGATTGGATCTGGTGCGCCGACGACGACGGCCGCCCCGAGGACACCACCGTCCTGGAGAAGCTCCACGCCTGCGCCGCGCGCCATGAACTCGACCAGGTGTCGCCGGTGGTCTGCAACATCGACGACCCCGACAAGCTGGCGTTTCCCCTGCGCCGCGGCCTGACGTGGCGCCGGAATCGTTCGGAATTGCTTTCCGACGGCGCCAACCCCAACCTGCCCCGCGTGGAGGACGAAGACGGCCGGGTCTGGTTCACCGGATTCGCCGACCAGGAAGCCGCCACCGGCGTGGCGCTGCCGGAGGACCTGCAGTGCACCGACGGCGAGCATGACCTGCTGCCGGGCATCGCCAGCCTGTTCAACGGCGCGCTGTTCACCGCGAAGTCGCTGGAGCGCCTCGGCGTGCCGGACTACCGCCTGTTCATCCGCGGCGACGAGGTCGAGTTCCACCGCCGGCTGGCGCGTTCGGGCCTGCGCTTCGGCACGTGCCTGACCACCGCGTACCTGCACCCGTCGGGCACGGAGGAGTTCCACCCGATCCTCGGCGGCCGCATGCACACGCAGTACCCGGCGGACGATTTCAAGCGCTACTTCACCTACCGCAACCGCGGCTACTTGATGAGCCAGCCGGGCATGCGCAAGCTGCTGCCCCAGGAGTACGCGCGCTTCGCGTGGTTCTTCCTGATCCAGCGCCGCGACGTGCCGGGCTTCGTCCGCTGGTGGGCGCTGCACCGCCGCGGCCGCCGCGAGAACTTCGAGCGCTTCAACCCGAAGCCGAAGAAGGACGACTAGGCCCCGAAGAACTTCTCCCAGTTGTCCGCGGCGGTCAGCTGCGGCACCGCGCCGCGCCACTGATCACGGATGGAATCCCACTCGGAGTTGAGCCGGCCCATCAGGCCGATCAGCTCGGAGCGCAGCTTCAGCTCGCGGTCGCGGTCGCGCACCAGGTGGCGCACGCCGGACTGCGACGCGTCGGTCACCCACACCTCGTCGAAGGTGGAGATGTGCCACCAGAACGCGTCCTCGAAGGCCACGGCCACGGGGCCGGGGCGCTTCTTGCCCATCTGCGTGTAGGCGACGCGCTTGGCGAAGGTCCGGTCGTCGCTGGCGATCTCCCGCGTCGGCGGGCGCACCGGCGACAGGCCGGCGGGCATGTCCGACAGCGGCAGCAGCTTCGTCTCGGGGTACTCGGCGCGGCCGGCGGAGATCCGCCCGAAGTCGCCCTGCGAGGCCTGGTCCAGCACCGACGGGCCGCGCAGCATGTCGCGCACGGCCTCCATCTGCGTCCACGCCAGGCCGTAGCGCATGGACACGATGTTGGACAGAATGCGACGGGTGACGGTGCCCACGACGTCCTTCGCGGTGACCGGGCCGTGCACCGACGTGGCGATCAGCCCGTTGCGCAACCCGAAGTACTGCGCCGCGTTCTCGACGTCCTTCCAGTAGAAATCCGCGTGCCACACCGCGGCACCGGGCACGGTGTCCGTCGGAAAGCCCGCCTTGGCGGCCCGGTACCCGAAGTCGATGTCGTCGTACTGGAAGAACAGGGGCAGCGCGAGGCCGATTTCCTCGACCACCTGCGACGGCACCAGGCACGTCCACCACGCGTTGTAGTCGACGCCGAGGCGGCGCAGCTGGTGGTTCTTCCGCACGTCGACGTCGGCCTTTGCGTACAGGTCGTCGTTTTCCAGCACGGTCAGCGTCTTCCAGTCGAAGACCTCGCCGGTGCGGAACAGGTGCGTCGGGTTGTACAGGAACAGCATCTGCGCGCCGAGCAGCATCGGCTTCGCGGCGCAGCACGCCAGCGCCGACAGCCGCAAAGTGGTCTCCGGCTCGGGGCGGATGTCGTCGTCGGTGAGCAGGATCTGGCAGTCGCCGGCCGCGGTGGCGTCGCGCATGCCGCGCGAGAAGCCTCCCGCGCCGCCGAGGTTGGGTTGCTTGACGACGTTCAGGCGCTCACCCAGGATCCGCCGTGCACGTTGGAAGTCGGGCTGGTCCTCCGGGTGCTGGTCGCCCTGGTCGACGACCCGGATGGTGCGGACGCGCTCGAGCGCCGCGAGATCGTCGGCGAGCGTGGCGACGGTGTTGGCGCAGTCGACGGGGCGGTTGAAGGAGCAGATGACGATGTCCGTCGGGATGTCCCGCCGCACCTGGTCCGCCGCGACGGTGTAGCGCAGGTCTTCCACGGCACCGCCGGCGTCGCCGGAATCGACGACGACGTGGATGGCACCGCCGTCGGCGAAACGATCCAGCGGGACCGTCAGCGCGATGTCGGACTCCGGGCTGGTGGCGATGTCCGCGGCGGTGGCCCGGGCGTGCGACGCCTCCAGGCGCAGGTGGCCGCCGATGTCCTCGGTGTACGCGCGGACGCGGACGTCGCCGCGGACGCGGCCGCGGATGGTCACCTCCGGCACCGTCGTCCACCGCTGCCACTGGGAGGCGCGGAAGCGGCCGAAGTACGTGTCCGTGGCCACCGTGGTCCGCGGCCCGAGCTCGATCGCCGTGCGCGACGGGGTCGCCGAGCCGGCCGCCCCGTCCGCGCCCTTGACCGTGAAGTACAGGTCCGGGTCGATCCAGTCCGCCGGCGGGGCGAAAAGCACGCGCTGGACGGTTATGCCCTCGGCGGCATTTGCGGTGGTATCGGGGGTGAAATCGGCGTCATCGCTGGAGTTGCTCACGGCCCCAGGGTAGCGACCGGGCGGCGAACCGCCCATCGGACTCGCCCGCCTTTACTTGACCTTGAAGATCACCGTGCGCTGCACGATGAAGTTCACCACCGTGGCCACGCCCTGCGCGACGACGAACGCGCCGAACTGCGCGAGCTTCACCGACCAGCCCTGCTCCACCAGCCAGGGATTGAGCACCGTGAAGATGCCGACCTGCGTGGCGTAGGTGATCAGGTACAGCGCCGCGACGGCCAGGACCTGCTTCGGCGACGACTTCGTCTTGAACGTCCAGCGCACGTTGATCAGGTACGCGGTGATCGTGCCGAAGACCCAGCCGACCGACTTGCCCCAGAAGTCCGAGGCGCCGACGAAGTTGAGCATGACGAAGGTCAGGCCGAAGTCGACCACCGCCGCGATGACGCCGGAGATGATGAAGCGCGTCATCTGCACCATCAGCCCGTGATCGTCGCGCGGCTTGTCGGCCAGCGGTGCCGTCGCGGACTTCTCGGCGCGGATGCCGTCGGTGCCGCGGGTCGAATCTGCGCTGGTGGAGTCGTTCACGTCACCGGTCGCGCCGCCGTTGCCCTCGGCGGCGTTCGCGGCATTGCGGCCGGCATCGTTCGCGCGGTCGTCGCTGGTGGAGTCGTCGTGGGCCTTGTTCACGGAACGGAAGCCTACGCCACCGCGCGCCGCCCGCCACAAAACCACCCGGCGCCACGGGCTTAGTGCCCGAATCCTCCAGACCCCAAAATCGCCCCCACAAAACCCCAGCTCGCGGGACCCCGCGCAAAAAGTCTGGAGAATCCGAGCACTAAGCCTCCGCCCAAGTCGTCAGGCCCCGGCCCACTCGCGATCGCGCTCCCAATGCTCCAACCGGTCCCAGCGCTCGAAATAGAGGTCGCGGCACCGGCGCACGTCCCACTCCCCCTCGACGCGCGGGCCGCCGAGCAGCTGATCGATGGTGCGGGCGATCTCGGTGACGACCTCGTCGAAACGCAGCCACAGATCATCGTCCGTGTAGCGCAGAATCGCGAAACCCCTGCGCACGAGGTTGTTCTGTCGCGCGCGATCCTCGCGGAAAACGTCCTCGTCCATGTGGAATTTCTTCGAATCGAACTCGATGACCAGCCGCGCCGCCACATGCACGAGGTCCCACTCGTACGGCCCGATCCACCGGTTCAGCTCGATTTCGTAGCCGCGCAGGTTCAGCGCACGCGCCAGTCGCCCCTCCTTCAGCGAACGCCGGCGCTCCGGGGCCCACTCGGCCAGAGGGCGCAGGCGATTGCGCTGGTGGGCGGGCAGTTCTTCGAGGTCATGCACAAGTTTGCTTCGCGACGCCGCCGTCGGCAGCTTCCGGTCGAGCGCGTCCGCCACGACCTCGGGACCCCACAGTTCGAGAAGATCGACGAGAGTTTCCGCCAGCGACGTCACCGGCACGCCGTCGATCGTGTTGACCTGCACGGACTCGCGTCGCCTGGTCAGGCACCCGGCGACGTCCCGGCGCGACGGCGGGACGACAACGTCCATGTAATCCGGCTCCCGCTTCCGCAGGCCGTGGAGATGCGCCGCGACCCGGTGGGAGAAGACCGCGTCCGGGGCCACCGCGAGGACCAGGCCCATCCGGGTCCGCAGGCCCGAGACCTCGAAGCGGTATCGCCCGCGCTCGACTCGGGCGATCGTTCCGTTCGCCAACGCTCGCTCGAGCTCCAGGCGGGTCATGCCGCCGTCAAGGAGTTGGCGCCGCGTGCGGATGGTGCCCGGCTGGATGCCCGTCAGCTTGCCGCCGATTTCGCGGAGGCGTTTGCGTCTTTTCGGCTTCACCGACTTCGACTGCGTTGTCTTGCCGCGATTTTCCCCGTGGTCCCCCGTGGATTGATTCACGCGGCGACTCTCGCACGGCCGATGCGCCCCCGCATGACGAGTTTCGGCGGGGGCGGCGGGCCAATCCGGCCATCGAGCGGCGTCCTCGGCGAGAGCTTAGTGCTCAGATCCTCCAGAGTTCATTTGCCGGTCCACAAAACCGCAGTTCAGGATTCCCTCTTTAAAACTCTGGAGGATTCAGGCACCAAGTCGGGCGGAATCCTGCGCATCCGGACACGCAGAGGTGGAAAAGCGCTTGCAGGGGTGGCCGCCAGGTCAGCGCCGCAGGGCCTCGCGCAGCAGGTCGAGCTTCTCCACGACCCCCACCTGCTCGTCGCCGACCACCCCGACCTCCTCGAGCACCGCCCACGTCGCCGAGCACAGTTCCTCGACGTCTTCGCCGGTCAACGGCGTGCCGTCGTCGGCGACCCACCCCAGCGAATCCATGACGTGCGAGGTGACGTCGTGGCGGATGTCCTGGTCGGTCAGCGCCGACAGGCACAGCAGGGTGGCCAGCGCGGCGTCGCGGCCGGCGTGGTCGTCGGCGTCCTCGGCGGGCAGGTCGCGCATGCGGTCGCAGTCGTCGGCGATGCACGCGCAGCCGGGGTTGCGCCGCAGGTCCAGAGCCTGCAGCAGGGGCACGAACTCGAAGACGCCGGACCGCTCGATGAGGTCCACGACATCGTCGCGGGCGGTGGCCAGCGTGTTGCGGATGGACTGTTCGCCCGTGAGCAGCTCGTTGATGGCGGCGATGTCGGGCCCGCCCGCCGCACTGCCCGGGTTGCCGGCGTTGCCGCCGCGCGGATCTCCCGCAGCAGCACCGGCGTCCCCGCCCCCGCCTTGGCCGGCGCCCCGGCCGGCGCCACCCGGCCCCGCGACGTTGGCGACGCGGCCGCCGCGCCACAGCCCGTCGATGGTCCCCGATCCGCCGATGCACAGGGCGTCGGGCGTCGCCTCGTCGCGGGCGAAGGCCTCGCGCACGTCGAGCCGGTGGTCCCACAACCCCCAGTGCCAGGTCAGCGTGTCGCCGACGTCCTGCAGCACGTCCCCGATGACGGTGTCCAGCGGCACGTTGACGCTCATCCCCGCGTCGAACCCCGGCGCCCCCGCGATCCCCGTCGAGCCTTCCAGGGTGAACTTGGTCGGGGCGGATTCGCCGGGCCAGCCGAACATGACGCGCAGCGCGTCGGAAAGCTCCCGCAGCGTCAGCCGGTCGTTGATGCCGAACTGCCGGTGCACCACCTGGGGCTCCTCCGCCAAAACGGCACCGATGATCAGCGTGGCCGGTTCCGCGGCCACGCGCACGCCCGGGAAGGCGATGACGTTGTCGGTGTCCGTCGACATGGCCCCAAGCGTACCGACGCTCCCCGAACCCCGCCGCGCCCCGAAGCCCCTCCCCACCTCGCGGCGGGGTCAGTCCGCGGCGTACTCCAGCGGCACGGGGCGGGACTCCGCACCCCACGGTTCCCGCAGGTAGTCGCGTCGGCGGCGCTGTGATTCCAGCTCCGACCACGTCGCGGTGAGCTCCTCCAGCCCGCGCGCCCACGCGAGCACGGGCCCGGCGGCGGCCTCCCCGACGTGGCCGAATTCGATGGGTTCGACGTCGGCGACCGTCGGAAAGCGCGGCGACACCAGCTTGTCCTTGCCGGGCTTGGCCTTCTCCTCGGCGACGCGGGCCTTCAGCTCCTTCACGTGGCCGCGCAGGGCCTTCACGGTCGCGGCCAGGTCGACGCGGGGCGCGGGGGTCTGCTTGACGACGTCGACCTCCTCCCCCACGGCCAGCACCGCCGCCCCGGCGAACAGATTGGCCAGCGTCGCCCCGGCGTCGTCGGCGGCCGGGTCCACCAGCCAGGCGCCGGACAGCCGGTCGCCGGTCAACTGCGGCGCGAGCTGCACGTGCCACACCGCGATCTCGCCGGATTCGCCCGGCGCGCCCACGACGGCGATGGTCGTCGGAGCCGTTGCCCCGGCGGCCCCGGCGGCGTCGGTGGCGGTCGCGGCGTCGGTGGCCGCTTCGGTGGCGCTGTCCTCGCTCATGGGCAACAGGATAACCTCACGGTCATGTTCGGATTCCTGAGGAAGAAGAAAGACCCGGTCTACATCGCCGCGGAGCACACCGACACCCCGATGTCGTCGGAGATGACGCGCCTGGTCGCCCAGGAGCTGCCGCTGCTCGACAGCGTCAGCCGCACCCGCGTGTACCGGCTCCTGGAGGAGTACGACGGCCCCACCATCACCTCCCAGGAGGAACTGCCGCAGGAGATCCGCGACCTGATGGACCTGTAGGCCGCTTCCTTTGCTTTGCGACGCGCACGCGCCACGCGGGCCGTCGCAAAGCAAAAGGGACGGAAAACCCCGGTGCTGCGGGGATTCTCAGGTATTTCTAGGCGCACTCCCGGGGCGCGCCCCTCTGTGGACTCATGCGGCCGGGAGTAGCGTGTGCGGTGATGTCTGCACACAACAACGGCACGTCCAGCACCGACGCTTCGAACGGTGCCCCCGGAGCCGTCTCCACAGAAGCCAGGAAACTCACCGGCTGGGGCCGCACCGCCCCCTCGACCGCGGAGGTGCTCTCCACCTCCGACGTGACGGAGATCGCCAACGCGGTGCGCGCCGTCGCCGAGCAGAACGACGGCAAGCCGTCGCACCTCAAGCGCGGCATCATCCCGCGCGGCATGGGCCGCTCCTACGGCGACCCCGCCCAGAACGCCGGCGGCCTCGTCGTCGACATGCAGGCCCTCAACCAGATCCACTCGATCGACCCGGATTCGGCGATCGTCGACGTCGACGGCGGCGTCACCCTGGATCAGCTGATGAAGGCCGCGCTGCCCTACGGCCTGTGGGTCCCGGTGCTGCCGGGCACCCGCCAGGTCACCATCGGCGGCGCCATCGGCCCCGACATCCACGGCAAGAACCACCACTCGGCCGGTTCCTTCGGCAACCATGTCGCGTCGATGGAGCTGCTCGTCGCCGACGGCCGCATCCTGCACCTCGAGCCGGAGGGCTCCGACGACGACCCGTCGGGCGAACTGTTCTGGGCCACCGTCGGCGGCATGGGCCTGACCGGCATCATCCTCCGCGCGAAGATCCGCATGACCAAGACGGAGACCGCGTACTTCATCGCCGACGGCGACCTGACCGCCGACCTCGACGAGACGGTGGCGTTCCACTCCGACGGTTCGGAGCACAACTACACCTATTCCTCCGCGTGGTTCGACGCCATCTCGCCGGAGCCGAAGCTCGGCCGCGCCGCCATCTCCCGTGGCTCGCTGGCCACGCTGGCGCAGCTGGAGGAGCTGGCCCCGAAGCTGGCGAAGGATCCGCTGAAGTTCAACGCCCCGCAGCTGGTGACGGTGCCGGACATCTTCCCGTCGTTCACCATGAACAAGCTGTCCATGGTCGCCATCGGCGAACTGTGGTGGCTGAAGTCGGGCCGCTACAAGAACCAGGTCCAGAATCTGACGCAGTTCTACCAGCCGCTGGACCTCATCGGTGAGTGGAACCGCGGCTACGGCTCGAAGGGCTTCCTGCAGTACCAGTTCGTGGTGCCCATGGACGCCGTCGAGCCGTTCAAGGACATCGTCCGCGACATCCAGAAGTCCGGGCACTACTCCGCGCTGAACGTGTTCAAGCTGTTCGGCGAAGGCAACCGCGGCCACTTGTCCTACCCGATGCCGGGCTGGAACGTGTGCGTCGACTTCCCCATCAAGCGCGGCCTGGGCCCCTTCCTCGACGAGCTGGACAAGCGCGTCATGGAGTTCGGCGGCCGCCTGTACCTGGCCAAGGAGTCCCGCACCTCCGCGGAGCACTTCCACGCCATGTACCCCGAAATGGGCGAGTGGCTGCGCATCCGCAACGACATCGACCCCACCGGCGTGTTCGAGTCCGACATGAGCCGCCGCCTCGAGCTGCGCTAGACGCCCTCGATTCCAGAATCGATCCGATTGCCGGTGGGCGTCGCAAAGCACACCCCGCTTTGCGACGGTCACCCTCCCGGCCATCCGGCCACAACCAAGGAGCAACGAACATGATCAACGCCGTGGGCGTCCCCCAGTCCATCCTGGTGCTCGGCGGCACCAGCGAGATCGGCCTCGCCATTTCCGCCGCCTTCCTGGAGAAGGGCCCCGCCAAGGTCACCTTGGCGGCGCTTCCCGGTGACCCGGGCCGCGAGGCCGCCGAGGCGCAGATGCGCGCCGCCGGCGCTTCCGACGTGCGCGTCATCGACTTCGACGCCACCGACTTCGAGTCCCACCCGGGCGTCATCGACGAGGCGTTCGCCGACGGCGACGTCGACATCTGCATCGTCGCCTTCGGCCTGCTCGGCGACGCCGAGGAGCTGTGGCAGAACCAGCGCAAGGCCGTGCAGATCGCGCAGGTCAACTACACCGGCGCGGTGTCGGTCGGCGTGCTGGTCGGCCAGAAGTTCAAGGCGCAGGGCCACGGCCAGTTCATCACCATGTCCTCCGCCGCCGGCGAGCGCGTCCGCCGCTCGAACTTCGTCTACGGCTCGACCAAGGCCGGCCTCGACGGCTTCTACCTGTGCCTCGGCGAGGCGCTGGAGGAGTACGGCGTGAAGTCCCTGGTCATCCGCCCGGGGCAGGTGCGCACCCGCATGTCCGCCGGCGTGAAGGAAGCGCCGCTGACCGTGAACAAGGAAGACGTCGCGGCCCTGGCCGTGCGTTCCGTCGAGGCCGGCAAGTCGCTGGTCTGGGCGCCGCCGACGTTCCGGTGGGTGATGATGATCCTCAAGCACATCCCGCGCCCGATCTTCCGCAAGCTGCCGATCTAGGCCGCCGCCGACCGGCACTGTGCCGACGGGGCCCGCTTCTCAGCGACGGGCCCGAGGGTGCCTGCCACCGGTGGTGGCGCAC
>DHCFD07801__coassemble_1959_pt1 | contig 9708 bp, 8 predicted proteins | sample DHCFD07801__metabat2_high_PE_015 | metagenome-assembled genome bin DHCFD07801
TCCGGGATGCGCTCGCGGTCGAAGTGCTGCAGCTTCTCCTGGAAGTGGTGGTCCTGCAGCAGTACCGGGCCGCGGGCGCCGGCCTTGAGCGAATGGTCGGTCTCGGCGCGGCGCACGCCCTGCGGGGTGGTCAGGTATTCGCCCTGCTGCGCGAAGTCGGTGCGGTCGGCGTGGACCGGGCAGCCGGTGGGCGTGGCGGGCTTCGGCGAGGTCTGGTCGGCCTTCGGCTCCAGCGGGCCGCGCGGGTCGGTGGGCTCCTCGTAGGACACCGGCTCGGGGCCGGGGACGCCGGGGCGCATCGCGGCGGCGTCGTGGGCGGCGGCCCGGGCCTTGCCGGCCTTCGCCGCGTCCTTGGCGGAGACCTTCTTCTTCTGCCCGTCGGTCTTCTTCGTCTTGGCCGCCTTCGCGGGGGCCTTCTTCTTGGACTTCTTCTTGCCGTTGCTGCTCGTGGCCATGCCGGTCACCGTCATTTCTTCGAGTCGTGGCTGTCGGGGAGTCTCGGGCCGTCGCCGCGGCGAAAGCAGGGGTGAATGCGGCTAACGGTCGATGTCGTCAAGGGTAACCGCGATCACTTCTTCGTGCCGCAACTTCCCGGCCGTCTCGCTTGACGACGTCCCGGGGCCCGCGTGGAGGGGCCGTCACCACCAGTAGGCGGGGTAGCGCAGACGGCGGGCGCGGTTGGCGACGAGACCGGCGGTGATGACGATGACCGCCGACGCCATCAGCACCAGCATGAACCGCCACGGCATCGCCGGCGGGATGGTGACCAGGAGCATCGCCGTCGCCGCGCCCGGCGAATGGGCGCTGCGCAGCAGCAGCATCGCGCCGAAGGCGAGGCCGGCGGCGACGCCGCCCGCCAGCGCGGAGCCCCCGAACCACAGCGACAGCAGCAACCCGATGCCGCCGCCGATGAGGTGGCCGAGGATGACGTTGCGCGGTTGGGCCAGCGGCAGGTCCGGGCCGCCGATGATCAGCGCCGCGGTGGCCGCCATCGGCGGGATGAGCAGCGCCAGGTCGGTGGCGTCGGCGGCGGCGCCGAGGATGATCAGCGGCACCATCAGCGCCAGCGTCGCCGAGATGATGTGGAGCACCGGCGGCCGCGGCGGGGCCTGCCCGGCCATCGCCGAGAACGCGGCGGCGACCCGGCCGCGCCTGGCCCGGCGGGTGCGGCTGCCGTCGGTGTCGGGGACGCCCCAGTCGGTGCCGTGGGTCAGGGGATTGACGTCCATCGTCGACCGCTGCGGTACGGGCGAGGGCCGCGGTGCGGGGGATGGCGTCGCCGCCTCATCGGAACCGGACATGCGCTCGATTGTCGCGGACCGGGGTCAGGCGAGGTTCAGCGGGTCGCGGTGCAGCGGGTCCAGCGCCACGGCGCGGGCGGCGTCGCGGGTGATGGTGCCGCGCGCCCGGGACACCCGGATGTCGCGCCGGACCGGCGACGTTGCGGCGATGGTGCGGGCCGCGACCCGCAGTCCGGCGGCGTCGGCGGTGAATGCTGCGCCGGCGAGGATGACGTGCGCCGGATCGACGATGTCGGCGACGTCGGCCACGGCCAGCCCGAGCAGGCGGGCCCGCTCGTCGAGGATCGTCCGGGCCGTGGCGCCGGAGTCCGCGGCGGCGACGAGGTCCGCGAAGGTCTCCGCCCGCACGCCGTGCTCGCGTGCGGCGGCGAGCACCCCGGAGGAGCCGACGGCGTCGCGCAGGGTATCGCCGCCGAGCAGGTCGCTGGCCGCAGGTCGCAGGTGGCCGATCGAACCGTCGCCGTGGGCGGGCCGGTGCACCGCACCGTCGACCGTCCAGGCCACGCCGACGAGCTCGCGGGCGTAGAAGTACAGCGACGTCGGCAGGCGCCCGTCATCGAATCCGGCGCTGGCAGCGGCAGAGGCAGCGTCCGTGCCCGGGGCCTTGAGCGGGGTGGCGGCCAGCTCGGAGGCGGCCATCGCCGCCACGTCGGGTGCGGCGAGGGCAGGGAGGCCGAGGCCGTCGGAAAGCATCCCGACCAGGTCCGTCTTGCCCCAACCGTACGACCGCGACGTCACGGTGCCGTCGGCGCCGACGTGGCCGGACAGGGCGGCGCCGGCGGTGCGCAGTGGGCGCGCCAGGCCGGTGCGCAGGCGGTGGATGCCCGCGATGATCGCGTCGATGGCCTCGTCCGGGGCGAGCTGGTCCAGCGCCAGGTGCAGGTCCGTTTCGCGCAGCACGCGGCCGACGGTGTCGAAGATGGCGATGTGCGTGACCTTCAGCCCCATGTGCGCCCCGACGTGCAGCCACGGGGTCTTCGCCGGGGCCAGCGGCGTGCGCGGGCGGCCCGTCGCCGTGCCGGTGATCAGGTCGGGGCGCTCCTCCACCAGGCCGGCGTCGATGAGAGCCGTGACGCCGCGCGCGACCGTCGGCTGCGACAGTCCCGTCGACGCCGCCAGCTCCGGGCGCGTCACCGGCCACTGCAGGCGGATCTGATGGTGGAGGCGGGCGGCGGGGGTCGTCGGCAGGCGGAACGACGCCGTCGGCGGGATGGTCAGCGACCCGTGCGTCGGCTGCGCGATGGGGGAGGAGGTGGCGCCGGTTGTGGTCGCGGGTCCATTCGTGCGGCTGCCGGGGGCGCCGCCCGGGGCTTTGATCGTGGCGCCATTCGCGCTTCCGTTCCGAGGCGCCGTGCCGGGAGCCGCGAAGCCCGACGACGAAGTGGCCGCCCCGGCGACGGACGCGGTGGGGGCGTCGGCCGGGCGGTCGGTGAGGGTCGTCGAAGCGGCGCGTGACATGTCGACCATCTTTGAATAGACCGAACGGTCTGTCAACTTCCGGGGTCGTCGCGAGCGCTGGGCCTGTGAGTATGCGGGATCTCGAAAGCGGATTGCTGATTGTCAGACAATCCGGTCTACTGGCTTCCGTTGGCCCGAGAAGCACCGCCCCCGCATGTGCCATGCTTGGGGCATGGAGCCTTATGACGTCGCCATCCGCGACGAGTCCATCCGTCTGGGCCAGTTTCTGAAGCTGGCGAACCTGGTGGAGACCGGTGGCCTGGCCAAGGAGGTCATCGCCGAAGGGCAGGTCGAGGTCAACGGCGAGACCGACACCCGCCGGGGCCGCCACCTCTACCCCGGTGACGTCGTGGCCGTCGCCGGCACCGCCGCCCGCGTCGCCCGCCCCGGGGACATCGACGACGACTACTTCGACGAGGCCACCGCCGACGACGACTTCGACCCGGAAAAGTGGCGCAACGTCGAGGTGTGAACCACGTCGGCGTCGTGAAGCGGCCCGCAAAGCGACGAGTAAAGCGCAGCGGACCCGCACGTCCCGCATGACCCGCATGACCCGCCGCGAAGCCGCCCGCCCGTCCGGCCGCGGCGGATGCCTCCGGTAGCATTGCCCGACGTGCGCGCCCCGCGCAGCTGTGCGAGCAGTACGAGCAGTACCAAGTGGAGGAACCCCCGATGCCCGCTTTCCCCGCCGAGTTCGGCATGCCCGTCCGAGTCGACCTGGTCTCCAGCGCGCCCCGCAAGTCGGAGCGCTTCTACCGCGAGCTCATGGGCTGGGAGTATTCCGCGGCCGGCGAGGGCGGCGGGCGCCGCATGGCGAAGCTGATGGGCATGCCCGTCTCCGCCCTGTTCGCCGCCGACTCCGACGAGGGCGGTGCCGGCTCCGGCTCCAACAACGCAGACGCCACCAACGCGGCCCCCTCCGCCACCGCGGACCAGTGGCGCGTGAACTTCCACGTCGACGACGTCGCCTCCGTGGTGGAGAAGGCCCGCGGCCTCGGCGCCGGCATCGCCCTCGAGCCGGTGGAGCTCGTCGACGGCGGCGCGATGGCCGTCATCGTCGACCCCGCCGGCGCGATGGTCGGCCTGCTGGAGCAGCCCGGCGAGCAGGCGTTCGTCGCCGCCGGCGAGCCCGGTGCCCCGGTGTGGTTCGAGCTGGTCGCCGGCCAAATCGACGGCTTCGACGACGTCGTGTCCTTCTACCACGAGCTGTTCGGCTGGGAGATCGCCGTGCGCGCCCGCACCGAAGAGGGCGTCTACGCCATTGCGATGGAAGCCGGCGCGCCGTTCGCCGGCCTCGTCGCCGGCCCGCAGGTCACCGGCCCCGGCGAGGGCGAGTCTTTCACCGGTTGGCTCGCCTACCTGGGCGTGGAGAACATCGGCCAGGCGGTCCTGCGCACCCAGGAGCTCGGCGGCGAGGTGCTGGTGCCGGTGCAGGACACCGAGTTCGGCCCGCTGGCGACCATCGCCGACCCCTCCGGTGCGACGACGGTGCTGTGCGAGGTGCCGTTGCCGCCGGAGGAGGACGCCCGCGAGTCGGATCCGCTGCAGAACATCGATCTCAGCCAGTTCCAGTAGGGCTCTCCCGCTTAACCCACCCCGAATGAGCTAACCCACCCGCTGCAACGGGTGGGTTAGCTCATTCGGGGTGGGTTTGCGGTTGGCGGGGCGCTTGCTTTACGACGCCAGCCTCCGCGCCACCTCCGCCGCGAAGCCCGCGGTGGTGTTGTCCCCGCCGAGGTCGGGTGTCGGGTCGTCGCGCAGCACGCCGATGACCGCGCGGCGCAACAGGGAGGCGCGTTCGCGCAGGTCAGAACCGGTTGTCGCGCTGCTGCCCCCGGTGTCCGCCGTGTCGGGGCTCGCCTGGTTGCCCCTGCTGCCGGCCGTGTCGGGGACCGCGCTGTTGCCCCTGGTGCTTGCGCCGGTTCCCTCGCCGCGGGCGGCCAGATGCTCGGCGCACATGGCCGCCGACATCAGGAACGCCGCCGGGTCGGCGATGCCCCGCCCGGCGATGTCCGGCGCCGACCCGTGCACCGGCTCGAACACGGCGTGGCCGTCGCCCATGTTCGCCGCCGACGGCAACCCGAGTCCGCCCATCAGGCCGGCGCCGAGGTCGGACAGGATGTCGCCGAGCAGGTTCTCCGCGGCGATGACGTCGAAGCTCATCGGCGACGTGATCAGCCGCATGGTCACGGCGTCGGCGTTGGCGATCTCGAAGTCGACGTCGGGGAACTCGGCGGCGACCTCGTCGACGGCGTCGCGGATGATCGCCCCGGATTCGCGCAGGATGTTCGGCTTGTCGGCGACGGTCACGCGCCGCAGCGACGGGTCGGCGGCCCGCCCGGTCAGCGACGCGGCGGTTCGCAGCAACCGCCGCCACCCGAAGCCGGTGGTCACGCGCAGGGCGACGGCGGTGTCGGCGCGCGTCGAGTGGGTCACCGTCGGGTCCTGCTTGACGACGTCCCACAGCCCGTTGCTATCCGGCCCCGCCATCGACAGATCGTGGGAGTACAGCCCCTCGGTGTTCTCGCGGACGACCGTGAAACCGAAACGGGGTGACGGGGTGGGCGCGGGGCCGTCGTCAAGCGAAGAAGCGGGGGAACCCGCGCCGGCCAGCAGGTCCTCCACGGGGCGGATGTTGGCGTAGAGGTCGAGGCGGCGGCGCAGCTGCAGCACCGGCGAACGGTAGGTCAGGCCGGTGCCGCGGAGATGATCGGCGAGCTCGGCCTCCGCCTCCCGGGCCGGCTTGGAGGTGATCGCCGCCATGATCGCCGCGTCGGCGGACTCCAGCGCCCGCCACGTCTCCGCCGGGATCGGGTCGCCGGCGGTGCGCCAACAGCCCCAGCCGATTGCGGCGTCGGTGAACTCCCACGTGGGAAACGCCGCGGCGAGAACCGGGCGGCAGGCGTCGACGATCTCCGGGCCGATGCCGTCGCCGGGCAACAACACGATGCGGTGCGAGGAGGCGCTCATGCCCCCGAGAATAGGGGGCGGCTCGGAAAGCGGGGTTACGGCGCGAAAGTGACGGGCACGTCGACGATGTCCTCGAAGCCCTCGGAGTGGTCGCCGAAGACCTTGAGCGTGCAGGAATCGGCGCGGCAGTCGACCCCCTCGCCGGCGGCCTTCGCGGTCAGCGTGACGGTGGCCTCGCCGTTGCCCGGCACCGGCTGCGAACCGCCGCGGTTGGACAGCCATGCCTGCGTGCCCGGCACCGTGCGGTCGCCCGTGCAGGCCGGGGCCGGCGAACCCTCCGGGCGGTCGCCGCAGAAGCCCAGGTAGTAGCCGCCGTAGGCGGGGTTGAGGCCCGACAGCTCGATGGTGACCTCCGAACCGTCGACGATGCCGTCGACCGGGGAGACCTTCGCGGTGACGCCGTTGGCGGTGGCCTCGCCGGAGACGGAATCGTCGGAGGAGGCGGGGGCTTCGGAGGTGGCCGTGCTCGCGGAGTTGGCGGCGTCGGTGGCGGTGGAAGTGGAAGCGGGGTCGGTGGCGGCCCCGGCATTGGAGTCGTCGCCCGATCCGTCCGATCCGCCCGAGCAGGCGGCCAGCAGCGCCACGGCGGCGATGGCCGGGGCGGTGAGCAGGCCGCGGCGAGCGCGGCGCCCGCGTCGGAAGGGGGAGGCCGCGGTGGCGGGGATGGCGGTGGTCGCGGTGGTGGCGGCGATCGCAGTGGTCGCGTTGTGCTTCATGAAGTTCTCCTGGTGGACGTGCCGGGCGCCTCCTGCGGGGCCGGCGAGATTCGTCGGTGCGCCGGTTCGCCGCCGATGTGTTTACGGCGAAGACGACGGCCATGCTAACATCCTGCGGCAAGGCAAGCCTAACTAAGCGTAGGCTACACATTTGTTGGGCACGTCACCTTTTCCGTGGGCCGGCGATCGCCGCGAGTCCGACGAACACGGCGCCGACGACCGCGGCGCCGACGCCAGGCCCGACGCCATGCCCCGAAACAACACTCCGGCACCACACACCGAAACCGCGAAGAGGAGCCCCATGCCGACTTCCCTGACCCGACGCCACGGCGCCATCGCCGCCGCGCTGCTGTGCCTGGTGCTCGTCGCCGGATTGGTCGGATGCGCGGGCCCGGGCACGGGCGCCGGGGAGGGAAGCGGTGCCGCCGGCGCCGCCAACTCCGGCAACACCGCCAACTCGACCAACGCCGCCGCGACCGGGGATTCCGCCCCCACCGGCCACGTGTCCGCGGAGCTGCCGCCGACCGACCCGGAGGTTCTCGTGGACGACCCGCAGCCGAAACTCCCCGTCACCGTCGACTGGGACGGCGCCGAGGTGGAGGTCGCCTCCGTCGATCGCATCCTCACGCTCGACCGCGCCGGCGCGCTGTCGCGCATGGTGTGGGCGCTGGGTCTGGGCGATCGGCTGGTCGGCCGCGACACCGCCACCGACTTCCCCGGTGCGGCGGACCTCCCGCAGGTCACGCCGGGCGGCCACACCATCGACGCCGAGTCGATTCTCAAGCTGCGCCCCGACGTCGTCCTCACCGACGGCTCGATCGGCCCGTCGCGCGTCCTGGACACGTTGACCGACGCCGGCATTCCCGTCGTCCGCATCCCCGACGAGCGCACCCCCGACACCATCGCCGACTCGGCCACGCAGGTCGCCACGACGGTGGGCCTGGGGGAGCAGGGCGAAAAGGCGGGTGCGGCGATCGTCGACAAGCTCGACGCCGCCACCCGCGACGCGCAAACGCGCGCGGATGGCCGCCGCATGATGGTGCTTTACCTGCGCGGCACCACCGTCGCGATGATCGCCGGGCCCGAGTCGGGCGCCTCCTCGCTGATCGAGCGGCTCGGCGGCGTCGATGCCGCCGAGGGCCTGGGCATGGACGGCGCCTTCACGCCGCTGACGCCGGAGGCGCTGGTCAAGGCGGCGCCGGACACGGTGATCGTCATGACCCACGGCCTCGACTCCATCGGCGGCCCCGCCGGCCTCGGCTCGCTGCCGGGGATGGCGCAGACCCCGGCGGGCGCCAACGCCAGCGTCCTCGACGTCCCCGATTCGCAGCTGTTGTCCTTCGGCCCCGACACCCCGCGCGTGCTCGCGGCGATGGCCGACGCCCTCTACGGAAAGGCCGCCGCATGACGTCCGTGTTGCCTGCTTCACGACGACCCGTCCCCGACGCCGCCGCCAGCGCCCCGGTCACCGCGCCCGACCGCATCGACGCCGCGGCCGCGGCCAGGCGCCGCCGGGGCATCGCGGTCCACGTCGTCCTCGCCGTCGCGCTGATCGGCGCGGTGGCGTGGTCGGCGACGATCGGCCAGTTCGGCACGGGTGCCCTCGATTCGCTGAAGTCCATCGTCGGCGCCGGCGGCGAGGCCGACGTGGTGATGTGGCAGGTCCGCCTGCCGCGCATCGCCCTGGCGCTGTTCGTCGGCGCGGGCCTGGCGATCGCGGGCGTGGCGCTGCAGGCGGTGTTCGGCAATCCGCTGGCCGAACCCGGGCTGGTCGGCGTCTCCTCCGGTGCCGCGGTCGGCGCCGCCGCGGTCACCGTCGCCGGTGGTGCGGCGCTGCCCGCGGCACTCGGCGCGGCGGCGGCCGACTGGGCCATCGCCGCCGGTGCCTTCCTGGGCGGCGCGGCGGCCACGGCCATCGTCGCGGCCACGGCCCGCGGCGGCCGCGACGTCGCCCGCATCATCCTCGTCGGCGTCGCCGTCAACGCGGTGTGCGGCGGCATCGTCTCGGGCCTGACGTTCATCGCCGAACCCGCCGCCCGCGACCGCATCGTCTTCTGGCAGATGGGCAGCTTCGCCGGCGGCGATTGGACGTCGGCGGCCATCGTCGCCGCCGTCACCGTCCCGGCGGCCGCGGTGATGTGGGCGCTGGCCCGCCGCCTCGACCTGCTGGGCCTGGGGGAGGCGCAGGCCGGTCACCTGGGCGTCGACGTCGCCAAGCTGCGCCGCATCGTCATTGGCCTGACGGCGCTGGTCGTCGCGGTGGGCGTGGCGTTTTCCGGGATCATCGTCTTCATCGGCCTGGTCGTGCCGCATGCGCTGCGGCTCATCCTCGGGCCCGGCCATCGGGCGCTGCTGCCGGCGTCGCTGCTCGGCGGCGCGCTGGTCGCCACGCTCGCGGACCTCGCCGCCCGCACCCTCGTCGTCGGCGCGGATCTGCCGCTGGGCATGCTGACCTCCCTGGTCGGCGGCCCCCTGTTCTTCTGGCTGCTGCTGCGCGGCGGGCGGGCGGTGCGGCGATGAGGGCCCCCGACCTCCGCGACATCCTCGCCGCCCCGCGCTCCTCACGGGCCCTGGCGGCGTCGGGGGTCACCGTCCGCAGGTCGGGGCGGGTGTTGCTTGACGACGTCTCCGCCACCGCATCCCCCGGCCGCGTCACCGCGCTCGTCGGGCCCAACGGCGCGGGCAAGTCGACGTTGCTCGCGGCGCTGTCGGGCGACGTCGCACCGGAGGCCGGCGCCGTGACCTGGGGCGGCGCCGATCTGGCGGCGACGCCGATCCGCGAGCGAGCGCGCCTGCGGGCGGTGCTGCCGCAGTCGCACCCCGCCACGGTGCCGTTCACCGCCGGCGAGGTCATCGAATTCGGCCGCGCCCCCTGGGGAGAACCCGACCCCGGGCTGCGCCGGCGCGTCATCGCCGACTGCGACGTCGCGCACCTCCTCGACCGCCCCGTCACCGTCCTGTCCGGCGGCGAGCTGGCCCGCGTGCACTGCGCGCGGGTGCTCATGCAGGACACCCCGGTGCTGCTCCTCGACGAGCCGACCGCGGCACTGGACCTGCGCCACGCCGAATCGGTGCTGGCCCTCGTCGCGGCGCGGGCGCGGCGGGGCGTGACCGTAGTCGTGGTCCTCCACGATCTGGTGGCCGCCGCGGCGCACGCCGCTGCCGCGGACCTGGACGGCGCGGTCGACGCGCACGCACGGCGGGCGGAGGCGATCGCGGCCCTCGACGGGCCGACGTCGGGCACGGCGCTCAGGGCCGGGGTC
>DHCFD07801__coassemble_1964_pt1 | contig 9686 bp, 7 predicted proteins | sample DHCFD07801__metabat2_high_PE_015 | metagenome-assembled genome bin DHCFD07801
GGTGGATGTCTTGGTGGCGACTGCCGCGGCACGCCGGCGACCACCGCCGAACCGATCGATCAGCGCCCCAATGACCACCAGTGCCAGCAGCACGCCGGCGGACGTCCCCCACATCACCGTCGACCCGGCATTGCCCAGCGCCGTCAGCGCGGCCGTCGGGTGGTGCAGCGGCAACAGGGCGGCGGCCACTCCCCACGCGGTCGCCAACTCGGTGCCGCCGGACGCGGCCGTGGCGGCCGTCCGCCACACCCAACCGATGACGCCTACCTGCACCAACATGCCGGCCAGGATCACGGCGCGGCCCCACGCCGGACCGAACACGACCATCACCGCCCTCGACAACGCCGTCGCCGCCAGCGCCGCCAACGCCAACACGATCACGCTCGTCGCGCCACGCAGCAGGTCCATGCCGTCGGCCATGATGAACAGCACCAACGCACCAATGGCGACGATGCCCGCCAACGCACCGGCGAACGCACCGCCAGGCAGCACACGGCCCCACCAGCCGCCGCGCGAGGCGTCGGCGTCAAGATCTGCATCGGAATCGGGACTCGCGCCGACCACTCCCCGGCCACGACGCCGGGGCCCGTCGATCAGCCACAGGGCCGACGCCGCCAGCATCACCAGCGCGGAGACCATGAACGCCAGCGTCGGGGCCAGCGTCGCATTCGACCCGGCCGCCGCCCCTTCCCCGCCGTCTCCCGCATCTCCTGCCAGCCCGGCCGCCGCAAGCTGGTCGCCGGTGGGCACGGGCATCGCACGCTGGGCGTCGCCGATCTTGTCCACGGTGGTCTGGGCCATGCCGTCGAGGCGCCCCGCCCCCTCGTCGAGCTCGCGCAGTCCGCCGTCGAGCTTCTTCGCGCCTTCGTCGAGTTCCTCGGTCCCGGTCCGCAGCGCGGCGGCTCCGGCGGTGGCGTTGTAGATGCCGTCGCGGTACGGCGCGCCCGGGGTGTTGAGCTGGTACGACATGTCATCGGCACCGCGCCGGAACCGCTCCGCCTCCCCGGCGATGGCGTCGAAGTCGACGGTGGCCAACTGCCGTTCCAGCGCCTCCAGGTCGGCGACGGCGTCGCCGGCATTCGGGTCGCCGGACGCGCGCAGCGCCTCCTTCGCCGGCCCGAGCGCCGCCTCGACCTGCCCGACGGCCACGTTGACCAGCCCGACGTTGTCGGCGATCGTCCCGGCGCCCGCGGCGATCTCCTTCGCCCCCGCACCCAGGCGCCCGGTGCCGGCCTGCAGTTCGGTCATGCCGGTCGCCAAATCGGCCGCGCCCTTGCGGACCTGCCCGGTGCCGTCGACGAGCTCGGTGCCGCCGTCCTTCAGTTCGCCGATGCCCTCGGTCGCCTGCCCCATCCCGGCGTTGAGGAACCCGGCCTGCGTGCCGGCCTCGCCGATCGCGCGGCGCGCATCCTGCACCTGCCCCACATCGATGCCGGGCACGGGTCCGGGGGCACGCCCCTCCTCCGCACCGTCGGCGGTCCACGCGGCGGACGGGCCGATGCCCGCCCATCCGAGGTACGCCGCACCGGCGATCAGCGGCAGGATGAGGAGCAGGGACAACAGCGTGCGGCGGATGCCGCCCTTCCGGGGAGCCATGCTCTTCAACGTATCGCCCCGACCACGGATTTCGGGGCGCTACGCCGATGGTCGACGGGTCCTGCTTTGCGACGCCCGCCCCTCCGCGCGGCGCCGATCATCGAATGGCACGCCGTGGGGGCACCCGACGGGACGTCGCAAAGCACGCAATAGAGATATATGAATCGGCCGATGTCGGGAAAGTGCGGCCCGTCATGGGGATTCGGGCCGGTTGATAGGGTGGAAAACGGTCAAATACCAGATTCGGGAGGCGTCCGCGCCCCCGGATCGTCCATTCGCATGCAGAAGGAAGGCGACCCCTGCCGTGACATTGCTCAGCGTCCCCGCCCTCGTGGCGGTAGCGCTGGCCCTCACCCCCTTGTTCGTGAAAGTTCTGGGCAGGCATGCCGGCTGGCCGATCGTGGCGTTTTTCGTCGCCGCGATCGTGCAGCTGGCGCGGCTGTCCGGCGGTGTCCTCGACGGGGATGCGGTCACGTGGCGGGCGATGTGGGCCGGTGCGCTGCTGCCGGGCGGACATGGGGTGGAGTTCGCGCTCCGCCTCGATCCGCTGTCCCTCGTATTCGCGCTGCTGGCGCTGGTGATCGGGTCGGCGGTGTTCATCTATTCCACCGCGTACCTGCCGCCGAAGGGCGGCACCATGAGTTTCTACGTCCTGATGACGGCGTTCATGCTGGCGGTGCTGCTGCTGGTGCTGTCCGACGACGTGGTGCTGCTGTTCGTCGGCTGGGAACTGGTGTCGATGGCGTCGTTCCTGCTCATCGCCCGGTCGGGCTCCTCCGGCGAGGCGGGGTCGCTGCGCACGCTGCTGCTGACGTTCACGGGCGGCCTGCTGCTGTTGGCCGCGCTGGGCGTGGCGGTGTGGGCGACGGGCACCACGAACCTCACCGACATGCTGGCCTCCGACGTGTGGTCGCCCGGCGCGGGCGGCGATGCGGCCGTGACGTCGACGGTGGCGGTGCTGGTGGCGCTGGGCGCGTTCACCAAGGCGGCGCAGCTGCCGTTCCAGGCCTGGTTGCCGGAGGCGATGGCGGCGGCGACGCCGGTGTCGGCGTTCCTGCACGCCGCGGCGGTGGTCAAGGCGGGCATTTACCTGCTCCTGCGCTTTTCGACGGCCTTCCACCACGTGCAGGCGTGGCAGATCCTGCTGATCGTCGTGGGCATGGCCACGGCCGTGTCGGCGGCGGTGTTCGCCATCCAGCAGACGGACCTGAAGCGCCTGGTGGCGTACTCGACGGTGTCGCAGCTCGGTTGGATCGTGGCGACGATCGGCGTGGGCACGCACTTCGCCATCGTCGCGGCGGTGGTGCACACCATCGCGCACGCGCTGTTCAAGTCTTCGCTGTTCATGCTGGCCGGCACGGTCGACCATCAGGCCGGCACCCGCGACATCCGCCGCCTGGGCCCGCTGTGGAACCGGATGCCGTGGACCTTCGGGTCGATGGTGATCGGCGCGGCGTCGATGGCGGCGATCCCGCCGACGCTGGGCTTCCTGTCCAAGGAGGGCATGCTCGAGGCGTTCACCGATGCGCCGCTGGCGGATGCGGGCGTCGTGGTGCTGCTGGTCGCGGCGACGATCGGCGCGATCGCGACGTTCACGTATTCGGCGCGGCTGATCTTCGGCGCGTTCGTCGACGGCCCGCGCGACATGTCGGAGGTCCGCGAGGCCCCCGTCGCGCTGTGGCTGCCGGCCGCGGTGCCGGGCGTGATCTCGCTGCCACTGGCGTTCTTCATCGGCCCGATGCTCGACGGTCCCCTGGATTCCGTGGCCCGCACGGTGCTCGGCGGCGACTACGCCGAGACGCACCTGGCGCTGTGGCACGGCGTCAACGTGCCGCTGATGATTTCGGTGGGCGTGCTGGTCGCCGGCGTGCTGCTGGTGCTGGTGCGCGGGCGCATGAACGAGGCGCTGGCCGGCCGGAAGCTGTTCCCGTTCTCCGGTGTGCAGGCGCTGTCGTTCGGCACGCGCTGCTCCGGCCGGGTGGGCCGCTGGTTCGCGGCGATCGGCGATTCGCATGCGCCGACGCGGCACCTGCTGCCGATGCTGTCGGTCATCGTGCTCTACGCCGGCGTCATGTTCTTCGTCCCCGGCATCGGCGGCATGGAGATGCCGGACAAGATCGACGGCATCGATTCCTGGATGGACCTGATCCCGCTGACCATCGTCGTCATCGGCGTGGCGGCGACGCTGCGGGCGCGCAATCGCCTGCAGGCGGCGGTGCTGTTGGGCGTGACCGGCACGGGCGTGACCCTGCAGGTGCTGCTGCTCGGCGCGCCGGACGTCGCCATGACGCAGTTCCTGGTCGAGATCCTGACCGTGGTGCTGATGATGCTGGTGCTGCGCCACCAGCCCCGCGCCTTCTCCGGCACCGGCCGCAATCGCCGCATGGTCGCGGCGGTGGTCGGCGTCGGCGTGGGCCTGGCCACCTTCGGCGCGGTGTGGACCCTGACGGGCCGCCGCGGCAAGCCGGAGGTCGCCCAGTGGTACCTGGAGGAGGGCCCGAAGATCACGTCGGAGAACAACGTGGTCAACACCATCCTCGTCGAGTTCCGTGCCTTCGATACGTTGGGCGAGCTGGCGGTGCTGGGCATGGCGGGCATCGCCATGGCCGCGGTGGTGTCGTCGATGCCGCGCTGGCCGCAATACCCGGGCCGCCCGGGGCCGCTGCCGCAGGCCGGCCTGAACTCGCTGCCGCTGCGCAAGCTGGTGCAGTGGATGACGCCGCTGCTGTTCGCGCTGTCGCTGATCGTGCTCTACCGCGGCGGCAACGAACCGGGCGGCGGCTTCAACGCGGCGCTGATCGGCGCATCGGCGCTGATGCTGAAGTACCTGTCCCAGCCGGATGACCGCCCGCTGATGGGCCGCAACATCCCGTACCTGTTCAGCGGGTTCGGCGTGATCGTGGCCATCGGCATCGGTTTCGTCGGGTACGTGGACGGGTCCTTCCTGGCCCCGCTGCATGGCACGGTCGCCGGGCAGCACCTGACCACGGCGCTGATCTTCGACGTGGGCGTGTACCTGGCGGTGCTGGGCATCGTGGCCACGGCGCTCAATCATCTGGGCGGTCCGACCCGCCCGGGTTCGCCGAAGACCGACGACGAGCTCGGCCCGCGGATCGTCCACCGCACGAGCATGCACATCCCGCCGCGGCAGAAGCCCGGCGAGGCCGGTGCCCCGGATTCCGCGTTCGGGGATCCGGCGGGCGAGGGCGTCCCGGATGAGCTTTACGACGGACCAGGCGGGCGCGTTTCGGCGTCCGGCTCCGGTTCCACCGACAACGAGGAGGTGCGGGCATGATCATCGCCCTCATTGCGGCCGTGCTGGCCGGCGGCGGCGCGTATCTGGTGCTGCAACGCGGCATGGTGCGCATCATCATCGGGATGACGTTCATCTCGCACGCCGCGAACCTGATCATCTTGTCGGCGGGCGTGGGCGCCTGGCGGCAGGAACCCCTGATGGCGCGCGCGGAGCCGGAGACGGCCGCCGATGCGCTGCCGCAGGCGTTCGTGCTGACGGCCATCGTCATCACCATGGCCGTGACGGCCTTCATGTTGGCGATGGCGGCGCTGGGCCGCGACGACGACACCCGCATCCACGAGGACCGCGAGGCCAACGCTCAGTTGTCGACGGCCGGCCGCGAGGCCCGCCGCCTGCGTCCGGTCGACGCCGATTCCGGTGCCGGGTCGATCCGCCACGACAACTACCCGCCCGAGTCGCCCCAGGACGGTGATCGCCGATGACCGGCATGTCCGCGGAGACCCTCTCCGCCCTGCTGCCCCTGGTGGCGATCATCCCGCTGCTGCTCGCCGGCGTCGCCGCGGTTCTGCCGTGGGCCCCGGCGCGGGTGGCGCTGTCCATCGGCACGCCGGTGGCGGTGTCCGCCGTGGCGTTCGCGCTGCTGTACCGGGTGATGGATTCCGGGCCGATCGGCCACAACGTCGGCGGTTTCCCCGGCGGCGTGTCCATTCCCTTCGTCGCCGACGCGTTCGCCCTGCTCATGCTGGGCGTGGCGTCGCTGGTGGTCTTCGCCGGCTCGTGGTTCGCCCAGGTCGCCGGCGAGAACAAGTCGCGCTTCTTCCCGGCCCTGACGCTGATGATGCTGTCGGGCATGACGGGTGCGTTCCTCACCGCCGACCTGTTCAACTTCTTCGTGTTCATGGAGGTGATGCTGCTTCCGTCGTACGGCCTGATCGCCGTGACGGGCACGTGGCACCGCCTCGCCGCCGGCCGGTCCTTCGTGCTGGTCAACCTGATGACCTCCACGGTGCTGCTCATCGGCGTCGCCCTGGTCTACGGTTCGGTCGGCTCGGTGAACATCGCGCTGCTGGCGGGCATGGCCTCCGGCGGCGGCCCGGGCGCGGTGGCGCTGGGGCTGGTCATCATCGCGCTGAGCGTGAAGGCCGGCCTGGCTCCGGTGCACACGTGGCTGCCGCGCACCTACCCGTCGACGTCGCCGGCGGTGATGGCCCTCTTCTCTGCGGTGCACACCAAGGTCGCCGTGTACATGCTGTTCCGCATCTACGTGGTCATCGTGGACATGGAGCCGTCGTGGCACTGGCCGATCATCGCGCTGATGGCGGTGTCCATGCTGCTGGGCGCCTACGCGGGCCTGGCGGAGACGACCATGCGCCGGGTGCTGGCGTACCAGATGGTCAACGGCATGCCGTTCATCCTGGTCGTGCTGGCCTTCACCGACGGCGACGCCCGCGCGGTGCTGGCCGCCGGCATCTTCTACGCGGTGCACCACATGGTCACCGTCGGTTCGCTGGTGCTGGTTTCCGGCGCGATCGAGGAGACCTACGGCACGGGCACGCTGTCGCGCCTGTCGGGCCTGGCCCGCCGGGACCAGCTGGCTGCGTGGGTGTTCGCGGCGATGGCGTTTTCCATCGTCGGTTTCCCGCCGTTTTCCGGCATGTGGGGCAAGGTCGGCGTCGTCTTCGCGGCGGCGTCGTCCGGTGACGCCCGCTCCGTCGTGGTCATCGCGGTCATCGTCCTGGCGTCCCTGGGCGCCATGCTGGCGATGATCCGCGTGTGGCGCGGCGTGTTCTGGGGCCGCCCGATGCAGGGCGTCGACGACTCGCTGCGCGTGCGCGGCGCCCTCGTCGCCCCGTCGGCGTTCCTGGCCGTGGCCGGCGTGGCCATGTTCGTCTTCGCCGGCGTCGTCGCCGGGTGGACGGGCGCGGCCGGCGACGCGCTCGTCGACGTGCCCGCCTACGTCGAGGCCGCCCTCGGCGACCCGTCGGAGGCGGTCTCGTACGGCAACCTGGAGAACGTCACCACCGACACCGCCGCAGCCACCGACACCGACACCGTCCGGGAAGGGGCGACCCGATGAGCATCCTGCACATTCCCGTCTACGGGGCATGGCTGACCGGACAGGTCGTCATCGCCTCGACGCAGGTGATGGCCGACGCGTTCCGCCGGCACCAGAAGCAGAAGCCGATCCTGATCGGCATGCCGCTGCGCATCACCTCCGACAACGAGATCGTGGGCCTGTCGGCGTCGATCACCATGACGCCGGGCACCCTGGTGTGCGGCACCCGCGGGCTCGAGGGCGGCGGCCGCATGTTCATCGTCCACGCGATGTTCGGCGCCGACCCGGAGGCCCTGTACGACTCCCTCTACGACATGGAGGAGCGCCTGGCCCCGCGGGTGCGCGACCTGCCCCGGCCGCAGGGGTTCATCTTCGAGGGCTACGACCCGGGCGCCCATTCCGACCCCGGCGAAACCATCGGCACCGCCGCCGAAACCGAGGCGGGGCTGCCGGGCCTGCCCGACTCGGTGATCGTCGTCGACGATCCGGCGGAGGACGACGTCATCCCGGAGCAGACCGCCGCCAATCGGGGCGGGCCGGACGATCCGACGGTGGACGTCGTCAAGCACGACGACGCAGACCATCCGCGCGGCGAGGCTTCGGCCACCCGCGACGGCAAGAAGGAGGCGGGCCATGAGTGAATCCGTGGTGCACATCATCGGCGGCATCGGCGTCGCCCTGTGCGCGCTGGCGTTCCTGCTGGTGGTGATCCAGGTGTTCCGCGTGAAGGGCAACGTCTCGCGCGCCGTGATGTCCGACGTGGCGTTCTTCTCCATGGTCGGCGTGTTCCTGACCACCGCGCTGTTCCGCGAAACGGCGATCACGTTCGACATCGCGATGCTGGCGGGCCTGCTGGGCATCCTGTCGACCGTCGGCCTGGCGCGCGTGATCTCGCGGGGAAGGAGGTAGGCCATGGGAATCGGAACCGTGATCACGACGATCCTGTTCGGCCTGACCGTCATCGGTGGCTCGCTGTACCTGCTGGGCGCGGCCGTGGCGATGTGGCGCGCGCCGGACGCCCTGTCGCGCATGAACCAGCTGTCCGCCGGCGTGGTGTTCGGCGTGCCGTTGCTGGTGGTGGGCAACGCGATCCTCGAGTTCGACCAGGGGACGCTGACGGTGGGCAAGGTGCTCACCGGGTTGCTGGCGATCGTGGCGATGCTCGTCGTCGCGTCCGTCGCGTCGGAGGTCCTCGCGCGTGCCGTGCTCGGGTCGCGCGACGGCTCGGCCGAGGACCACTCCGACCGGCCGCACGCGGACCGAGACTGACTGCGGCCGGCCACTTCTCGCCCGCATCTGCCGCTTTACGACGCCCACCGGGCCCCTCTCCCCGTCTCTTCGGGGAGAGGGGCCCTCGGCGTGTGAGAGGCGGCTTTGGCGATGCAGGAGCACGTTCAGGGGTTCTCATATGAGCCGGCCCGCCGGCGGTGTTACAGCCAATCGAATTTTCACCCCCTCTCGGGGGAGGTGACGGGCGTCGCAAAGCTGCCAGGTAATGTGCGTTAGGTCACATTAACGGAAGTAACGAGCGCGTAAAATTTTGCGATCGGGACGCCGCCGGACAACCCAAGCGAGACTCGAGTCGCTGCCATAGTTAGGCCAGCCTCGCCTTGCCGAATGCCGTTACGCAGTCGTTTCCGCTGGCAGTGCCAAAATCAGAACAGGCTTACGGCGTTCCCCTGCCGCGCGCACAAAGTGAACAACACGTAAACGCCGGGCACGCAGCGCTTTTAGGAAGAGGTCAATGAACCTCATAACCCTTTGCCAAAACGGCGTTTTCATGGCGTCGGACGGGTCTCGAAACGATTGCGGAAAGCCAAAAGCGGTCTTAATGTCGACCGCGAGAGATTCAGGGAGGCCTCAGGGGGCCGACCACCGAGCGCACGCGGCGCACCGGTTCTCAGCCACCACATCATCTTCGAAAAAGGGGAGTCGTCACATGGACGCCAACACCATTTCCGCCATCGCCGAGGTCGTCGAGGCCCTGCCCGCCGGCCCGTACATCACCTTCGAGACCCCGTTCCCGGCCCTGGAGCAGATCGCCGGCCGCGACATCAACCTGGGCTCCACCTTCGGTGACGTCAACATGCCGTTCGGCGAGGACTTCCTCGACGTCTCCGTCACCGACGACAACTCCACCCACGTCTCGGACATCCTGGACATCAACGCGGGCAACGGCGTCACCGCCTAATTGCCCCCGGGTCGTCGATCCGGACTCCGCGCGGCCCCGTTCGCGCAGGCGGGAATTCCCGTTCAGGCAGCTGCCCCGGAGCGCTTCGGCGCCCCGGGGTCGCTTTTGGCCGAAATATTGTTGCACCTCCGGTGTAACCCGCGGCTTCGGCCGGACTTCACCGAGGCACCGCCAAGGTTTCCGAGCGGCCGCGTTTTCGCCGGTCCGCCGTGCACGACCCTCGCTTCCGTTCCGCCGCAGCACCGCGTAACGCCAGCTCGAAAATTCATCAGCTCCAGACCATCCAGACCAGAAGGAAGCTCTTCATGGACGCCGCCACCATCTCCGCCATCGCCGAGGTCATCGACGCGATTCCGGATGGCCCCTACATCGTCGTCGAGTCCCCATTCCCCGCTCTCGAGCAGATCGGCGGCGGTGACATCAACCTGGGTTCGACCTTCGGTGACGTCAACTTCCCGTTCGGCGAGGACTTCCTCGACGTGTCGACCGAGGACGACAACTCCACCCACGTGACCGACGTCGTCGACGTGAACACGGGCAATGGCGTGGTCGTCGATTCCGCCATCGAGCCGACCCCCGAGCCGGAG
>DHCFD07801__coassemble_1974_pt1 | contig 9653 bp, 7 predicted proteins | sample DHCFD07801__metabat2_high_PE_015 | metagenome-assembled genome bin DHCFD07801
AGAAGCGCCGCGAAAAGAAGAAGGTCTACCACTACCCGAACGGCCTGCAGGACTACGTCGACGCGCTGAACAAGTCGAAGAACATCATCCACCCGTCGATCATCAGCTTCGAGGCCGGCGGCGAGGGCCACGAGGTCGAGATCGCCATGCAGTGGAACAACGGCTACTCGGAGTCGGTGCACACCTTCGCCAACACCATCAACACCATCGAGGGCGGCACGCACGAAGAGGGCTTCCGTTCGGCCCTGACCTCGTTGATGAACCGATACGCCCGCGAGCACAAGCTGCTCAAGGAAAAGGAGAACAACCTCACCGGCGAGGATGCCCGCGAGGGCCTGGCCGCGGTGATCTCCGTCCGCGTGGCGGATCCGCAGTTCGAGGGCCAGACCAAGACCAAGCTGGGCAACACCGAGATCCGCGGTTTCGTGCAGCGCATGGCCAACGAGCACATCGGCCATTGGATGGAGGCCAATCCGGCGGAGGCGAAGGCCATCGTCAACAAGGCCATCGCGTCGGCGCATGCCCGCCAGGCGGCCCGCAAGGCCCGTGACCTGGTGCGCCGCAAGTCCGCGACGGACCTCGGCGGCCTGCCGGGCAAGTTGGCGGATTGCCGTTCCAAGGATCCGTCGAAGTCGGAGCTGTTCATCGTGGAGGGCGACTCGGCCGGTGGTTCGGCGAAGTCGGGCCGCAACTCGATGTTCCAGGCGATCCTGCCGCTGCGAGGCAAGATCCTCAACGTGGAGAAGTCGCGCCTCGACCGCACGCTGAAGAACAACGAGGTCCAGGCGATCATCACGGCGCTGGGCACCGGCATTCACGACGAGTTCGACATCGCCAAGCTGCGGTACCACAAGATCGTGCTCATGGCCGACGCCGACGTCGACGGCCAGCACATCGCGACGCTGCTGCTGACGCTGCTGTTCCGCCTGATGCGCCCGCTCATCGACGAGGGCCACGTCTACCTGGCTCAGCCCCCGCTGTACAAGCTGAAGTGGGGCAAGGGCGATCCCGGCTTCGCGTACTCCGACGCCGAGCGCGACCAGATGGTCGAGGTGGGCCTGGCGGCCGGCCGCAAGATCAACAAGGACGACGGCATCCAGCGCTACAAGGGCCTGGGCGAGATGAATGCCCAGGAGCTGTGGGAGACCACCATGGATCCGGATCACCGCGTGCTGCGCCAGGTCGCGCTGGAGGATGCGCAGAAGGCCGACGAGCTGTTCACCATCCTCATGGGCGATGACGTCGCGGCCCGCCGTTCGTTCATCACCCGCAACGCGAAGGACGTCCGCTTCCTGGACGTCTAGCGGAGCGGTCCCGGGCGGTAAGGGCCGGCGCCGAACTCCAAGGACCGGCTCCGAAATGCAGCTTTACGACGCCGATGGGGCATCAACCATGATTCAAACCAAGAATCATTGTTGATGCCCCATTATTGTTGCTGGTCCAGGATCACCGTTCCGACCGGAACCAAGTTCAAACCGGATCGATGTTCGGTTGGATCTACGTTCCAGCCGGATGGGCGTTCTAGGAGGAACCGGGGATCGGGATCTCGCCGGAACCGCCCGGGATCGGGGAGACGGTGCACGCGCCGACGACGGGTGCGTCGTTGAACATGGCGAGGATGAAGCCGACGCCGAAGGGCGCGCCGCTGACCGCCTGGGCGAAGTGATTGTAGGAATCGATCTTCGGCAGCACGTCGTCGCGGTAGAAGACCTGCCCGCCATTGGCGCACCAGTTGGTCGCGAGATCCTTGGCCTGCTGGAACTCCACGTTGAGGTCGTGGCGGCCGGACACGACCATCGTCGGGGCAGCGGGGACGCCGTGGCCGATGAACTGGTCGTTCATCGCCGCTTCACCCTCGGGCAGATCACGGAGCATCGCGTCGAGGGAACGGCCGTCCTTGGTCCACTCCGAGGTCCGCTGGTGGCCGTAGGTCGAGGTGATCTGGTCGGTGCACATCGTGGACAGATCCTCGAGGGTCGCCTTGCCCCGCTCGGACATGTTCGCATCCATGATGGGGGCGAGTTGCGGGTACCGGGCGGCCAGACCGTTGATGGTGAAGCCGATCGCGCCGACCAGGTCGGAACCGTCGATGTTGCGCTGCACCGCGTCGAGGTCGGCCGGCGGGGCCGAGGCGTAGGCCGCCGCGACCTGCAGATCGGGGGCGTAGTTCGCGGCCTCCTCGACGGCCGCGGCCGATGCGCCGCCGCCCTGGGAATGGCCGTAGAACGCGACCTTGCCGTTGCCGCCGGAGAGGTTGCGTGCGGCGCGGGCGCCGTCGAGCATGGCGTGGGCCTGCTCGGCGCGGTTCATGTACGTGTGCATGCCAGGGGTGCCCATGCCGACGTAGTCGGTGACGAAGACGCGGACGCCCGCACCGGCGAAGACCCAGTCGTAGAGGCCCTCGAGGTTGACCAGACGTCCCGACGTGAAGGGATCTGCCTGGTTTTCCAGGGGCCAGTTGCGCGAGGGTGCGCACTGGTCGCCCTGGCCGACGGTGCCGCGGCCGATGACGACCGTCGGCCGCTCGCCCGCGCCGGTCCACGGCACGGACGGTTCGACCATGTAACCGCTGACCGGGATCGGATTTCCGTGCATGTCGGTGGTGGAATACAGCACCTTGGTCACCGAGGACGGGAGCGGGTAGTCCAGCTCCGGCGGCATGGGCGCGGTGGCTGCGGCGGCGGTGCGCAGAATGGATCCCGGGGCGCCGGCGGTGACGGTCGAGGTGTCGTAGAAGGCCTCGTCGATGGCGGGGGAATCGTCGGAGGAGCCCAGCGCACCGAGCGAACCGGATGCGTCACCGCCTTCGGCACCGCCATCGCCACCGGCACCGGTACCCGTGCCGTCACCTGCATCGGCGGAAGGCAGTCCCGGGAGACCGGGGACGGCGGGCAACTGGGGGACGTTCGGGGCGGCGGACGCCGGAGCCGTCGCGCCCCCGATCAGGATGGTGCCGGCAAGGAACGTGGCGGCGGCGCGGCGCCGGAATCGTGTCGAGGATCGCATGTTCCGGATTATTTCCAAACGTAAAGCGTCCTGGGCGCAATTCGTCCAGAAAGTGCCGCCTGCCAGCGAATTGGCGTCGAACGGGGGGATATGGGGACCGCGGCGGAACTGGACAACGCCGTTCGCCGGCCGCATCCGGTTTTCCCCCCGGCGAAACCGGGGATATCGTATCGCCCGTGAACGAACACGAGGAGCACGCGAATACCGCCGAGGTGCCCGGCGACATCGTCCCGGGCGCCGACGGCGAGCGCGTCGAGGCCGTCGCCCGCACGCGCGAGGAGCCGGAGATGACGGAGCGGGTGCTCCTCGACGGTTCCGTGACGCCCATGCAGATCCATCGCCCGGCCGGGAAGCCGAAGGCGATCGTGGTGTTGTTCCCAGGGTTCGGCATGGGCGCCCGTTACTACTGGCCGATGGCCCAGGAGCTTCGCGACCGTGGCTTCGGCGTGCTCGTCTCGGAATTGCACGGCCAGGGCGGGCAGACCGCCAAGGCGACGCGGCGTCATCAGTGGGGCTATCACGAGCTCGCCGCGGTGGACTACCCCGCGGCCGTGGCGGCGGCGCGCAAGGAGTTCGAGGAACCCGGCGAGCGCCTTCCCGTCTACCTGATGTGCCACTCCATGGGCGGCCAGATCGGCGCCCTGTATCTGTCGCGCCCGGAGGCCGACGTCGACGGCATGATCACCATCGGTTCCGGCACCCCGCACTACATCCGTTTCGCCGGCCGCGAGTACATCCGGCTGTGCTGGGGTGGCCCCGTGATGTGGACCGTGGCCACGGCCCTCGGCTACTGGCCGGCGGGACCGTGGGATCTGGCGCGGTACGGCCGCCAGTCCGGGCGGCACGTGCGCGAGTGGGCCATGTTCGCCCGCAACGGCCGCCTGCACCCGACGAAGGCGGACATCGATTACGAGCGCGAGATGCCCAAGGTCACCACGCCCGTGCTCATGCTGACCTGCGACGGCGACCGCGATTGCACGCCGGATTCGGCCATGGACCTGGCGTCGCGCCTGCCCAACGCGGCGCGTTTCGAGTTCGTCGATCGCCGCCTCGGCCACAACCGGTGGGCACGCGAACCCGAGGCGGTCGCCGACCGTTTCGAGTCGTGGCTCGGCGAACTCGATGCCGGGGTCCGCTGGCCTTGATCGACGAGCGGTGACCGTGTCGGCCTTCGGCGGTTGACCGTCCTCACTGAACGGGGTGGCGCACCCCGGCGAGGGCGGCGGCCCGATCGAAGGACATGTGAGCGTCGGCGAGTCGGCCGAGCACCATCACCGCCACCACGGCGAATGCGTCGTTGCCGCGATCGAGGGGCTTGAGCCGGCGGATCGTCTCCGCCATCGCCCGCGCCCGTTCGTCCATAGCCCGGCCCCGGGATCCGGAGTTTGCGTGGACGTCGATGCCGGCGATGGATCCGTCTGCCGCTGCCGCCGCCGCGGCCAGTGCCCAGGGGCGCACGATCCGCGCCCCGGAGAACTCCGGCAGCAAACCGGCGAGCACGTCGACGACGGCGACGAGGTCCTCCGGCGTCATCGGTTCCGGCTCATTTCGCCAGCCTGCGCAGCAGTGCTGCGTGCGATTCGACGTTTTCCGCCGCGAGCATGCGCACTTCCGAGTCGCGCACCGCACGGGCGGCGGCGTCGACGATCGCCCTGCGCGCCGCCTCCTGCTTCGAGGTGCCGCGGGTCCCGGCGAGCAGCGTCAGGGCCCGATCTTCCGCCGGCGTGAGCCGCAATGTCATTGCCATGCGGCCAGATTAGCCGCGATCGTCGTCAGTTGGTATCAGAGTGATACCGAAGCCGGGCGGAATCGTCGCAAAGCAGGCCCTGTGAGGCGCTGATGCGCGATTGCGCAGCGTATGATGGGGGAGTCATGCTCTCGATTCCCGTCCCGCGCGGCCCTCACCGGCGCGCCGGAGACGGCGGAGACGCCGAAGTCGGCGAAAACCGCGGAGGCACCGAAGGCGCGGAATCGAGACGCGGGAGCGAAGCCCGGGCATCCCACCCGGGGACCAAGTGGAGGTACGAGTGAGCGACGACAACGGCACCCTGTTCGGCGGCGGCGGCGATGGCGGGGACAAGATCCACCCCATCGACATCAACGAGGAAATGCAGTCGAGCTACATCGACTACGCGATGTCCGTCATCGTGGGCCGAGCCCTGCCGGAGGTGCGCGACGGCCTGAAGCCCGTCCACCGCCGCGTCCTCTACGCCATGTACGACAACGGCTACCGCCCCGAACGCGGCTACGTGAAGTCCGCCAAGCCCGTCTCGGACACCATGGGCAACTACCACCCGCACGGCGACGTCTCGATCTACGACACCATGGTCCGCATGGCCCAGCCGTGGTCCATGCGCTACCCGCTCGTCGACGGCCAGGGCAACTTCGGTTCACGCGGCGACGACGGCCCGGCGGCCATGCGATACACCGAGGCCCGCCTCACGTCGCTGGCCATGGAGATGGTCCGCGACATCCGCGAGAACACCGTCGACTTCCAGCCCAACTACGACGGCCGCACCACCGAGCCCGTCATCCTGCCGTCGCGCATCCCCCAGCTGCTGATGAACGGTTCCGGCGGCATCGCCGTCGGCATGGCCACCAACATCCCGCCGCACAACCTGCGCGAAATCGGCGCGGCCATCAACTGGTGCCTGGACAACCCGGAGGCCGACGACAAGACCGCCCTCGAGGCGATCATGGGCTTCATCAAGGGCCCCGACTTCCCGACCGCCGCCCAGATCGTCGGCGACAAGGGCATCGAGGAGGCCTACACCACCGGCCGCGGCTCGATCCGCATGCGCGGCGTCACCACCATCGAGCAGGAGGGCACCCGGCAGCAGATCGTCATCACCGAGCTGCCGTACCAGGTCAACCCGGACCGCCTCATCGCCAACATCGCCGAGCAGGTCCGCGACGGCCGCCTGGCGGGCATCTCCTCCATCGACGACGAGTCCGACCTCAAGTGGGGCATGCGCATCGTCGTCAAGCTCAAGCGCGACGCCGTGCCGCGCGTGGTGTTGAACAACCTGTACAAGCACTCGCAGCTGCAGACCAGCTTCGGCGCCAACATGCTGTCCATCGTCGACGGCGTGCCGCGCACCCTGCGCATCGACCAGATGGTCCGGCTCTACGTCGACCACCAGATCGAAGTCATCGTCCGCCGCACCCAGTACCGCCTGGACGAGGCCGAAAAGCGCGCCCACATCCTCCGCGGCCTGGTCAAGGCGCTGGATGCGCTCGACGAGGTCATCGCCCTGATCCGCCGGTCGGCGACCGTCGACACCGCGCGCACCGGCCTGATGGGGCTGCTCGACATCGACGAGGTGCAGGCCGACGCCATCCTGGCCATGCAGCTGCGCCGCCTGGCCGCCCTCGAGCGCCAGAAGATCATCGACGAGCTCGCCGAGCTGGAGAACAAGATCGCCGACCTCAAGGACATCCTGGCCAGCCCGCAGCGCCAGCGCGACATCGTCCGCGACGAGCTCGCCGAGGTCGTGGAGAAGTTCGGCGACGACCGCCGCACCCAGATCATCGGCGCCATCGGCGACGTCACCGAGGAAGACCTCATCGCCCGCGAGAACGTGGTCGTGACCATCACGTCGACCGGCTACGCCAAGCGCACCAAGGTCGACGCCTACAAGTCGCAGCGTCGCGGCGGCAAGGGCGTGCGCGGGGCGGACCTGAAGCAGGACGACATCATCCGCCACTTCTTCGTCTGCTCCACCCACGACTGGATCCTGTTCTTCACCAACCGCGGCCGCGTCTACCGCCTCAAGGCCTACGAGCTGCCCGAGGCCACCCGCGCCGCCCGCGGCCAGCACGTGGCCAACCTGCTGGAGTTCCAGCCCGGCGAGCGCATCGCCGAGGTGCTGCAGATCCAGACCTACCAGGACTCCCCGTACCTGGTGCTGGCCACGCACGACGGCAAGGTGAAGAAGTCCCGCCTGGAGGAGTACGACTCCGCCCGCAGCGCCGGCCTGATCGCCATCAACTTGAAGGACGACGACTCGCTGATCGGCGCCCGCCTGTGCTCCGGCGACGACGACCTGCTGCTCATCTCCGAGCGCGGCCAGGCCATCCGCTTCACCGCCTCCGACGACGCGCTGCGCCCGATGGGCCGCGCCACCGCCGGCGTGCTGGGCATGCGCTTCAAGGGCGACGACAAGCTGCTGAGCATGGTCGTCGTGGAGGAGGGTCAGCACCTGCTGGTCGCCACCACCGGCGGCTACGGCAAGAAGACGCCGCTGAACGAGTACGCGACGCAGGGCCGCGGCGGCCAGGGCGTGCTGACCCTGAAGTACGACCCGAAGCGCGGCGCGATCATGGGCGCGCTGGTGGTGTCCAACGACGACGAGATCTTCGCCGTCACCTCCGCCGGCGACATCATCCGCACCCGCGTCAACGAGATCCGCGCGACGTCGCGCGCCACCAAGGGCGTGCGCCTGGTCAACCTGGCCGAAGGCACCGAGCTGCTGGCCATCGACCGCAACGTCGAGGAAGAGGGCGAGGAGACGGCCGTGAAGGTCTCCGAGACCGGCACCCTCGACATCGTCGACGCACGTCCGGGCGGGGTCTCCGCCGCCGACAACGAGGACGAGCAGGGCTCGGGCGAAGGGTCGGATGCTGACGCCGGCTCCGACACCGACACCGACGCCTCCGACGAGGGCGGCGAGGAGTAGCCCATGGCCGACACGCAACTGGTGGTCCGGCGGGTCAGCCCGTGGACCACGCTGCGGATTTCCGCGGCGGTCAGCGTCGTCGGGTTCCTGGCCTGGATGGTCGCCGTCGCGGTGCTCTACCTCCTTTTCGAGGCGATGGGCTTCCGCGACCGGTTCAACGACCTCCTCGGCAGCGGCGGGAGCCTCGGCGCCGGCTTGATCTTCGGCGTCGCCGCCGGCATCGGGGTGCTGTGGGCGGTGCTGATCACCGCCTTGGCCACCCTGGGTGCCGTGGTCTACAACGCCTGCTCGGACCTGGTCGGCGGCATGACCATCACCCTCGACGACGTGGAGTAGCGGCAAGTTCGCGCTTGACGACGCCCACGTGGGCGTCGTCAAGCCGAAAACCGGGCAGGTGCGCCATCCGGCGATGTTCGGAGCAAGCGCCCAAAATGGGTGTTGACCAGCCGATTTGGTTTCCCCCGAGAGTCCGGGTTAAGTTATATCCCGGTTCAGGGGCCTATAGCTCAGGCGGTTAGAGCACTTCGCTGATAACGAAGGGGTCGGAGGTTCAAGTCCTCCTAGGCCCACCACGAACAGGCCCCGTGCCGACGAAGGCGAAAGTCTGGTCGGCACGGGGTTTCTCGTTTCCGTGAACCGGGGCCTTAGCTCAATTGGTAGAGCACCACCTTTGCAAGGTGGGGGTCAGGGGTTCGATTCCCCTAGGCTCCACAACTCATGTCCCCTGCCAGTGCGCTCGCGGGGGCGTCGTGTTGCGCGCACGGCGTCGAGCCGCCGGCCTGAGGTGACGAACATCGCGCATCACGACACCGTCGCTCCGGGCCCATGCAGCGCGCTCATGCCGCGCCTCGTACATGAAGGCTGAATCGATCCGCGGGGATTAGTCCGGGGCCAGATAGCTGCGGGTGTCGTCGTCGAGAGACGCCAACCACTCAGCTTCCTCCCCTGCCGCGGGGAGAACGTACCCGTACTCGATCATGTCCGCCGGCGGCAGGTCGACTAGGTAGACCCACACCGTTCGGCGCGGCACGCCCAAGACCTCGCGGACGACGCCGCTCAGAGCGTCGAGCAGGGCGACCTTCTGCTCGGGGGTGCGCCCGGCACGGATCTGACCGTGTACGAACACCAGTTCGTCGGCGATCGGGGTGCCCCCGACGAAGTGCCGGTCGGTGTCGACCTCCTCGAAAACGACCTGAGCGAAAAACCCCGGCGCACCGGTGGCCACGGTGTGAGCTGAGGTGATCGCGTGGGCGAGGGAGGCGCGGGCGTCGGGACCGAGGCGCCCGGTGGAAGTCCGCACGGTATATGTAGGCATGGTGCGAGGATAGGAGTCGGATTGGGGCCGGTCAACCTTGCCCGAATTCAGAATCGAGAGGCCTTGCGCTGGTCGAAAAGGCTTTCAGGCGGGCGGCTCACCAGGCGGTCCATCTTGCGTTTGGCCGCTTTTCGACTCCGCGGGGAACCGCTATGCCATCAAGCTGTCCCGCATTTCCTCTCACCTGTCGGTACGTCCTGCTGCGCCTCGATAAGTGGCATCGAGTGGCACTCAGGGACGCGGGGAGATGAACGTCAGGCTCACGGCCGCCCTGCTCATGGCGGGCGAGCAAACGAAAATTCCTCCGGGACGGTGTATCTCCAACCGGGTCATCTTATGTCGCACGCTGGGCCGGTTCACTCGGATCGGCCGACCCCGGGGTGTTCCGACTCCGCACACGCAAGCGCGGAATCGTTGGTGTTCGGATTGACGTCTTCAGTTGCGGTGCGTCACCGACCCGACGATTGAGTCTGTTTCCCCCGAGTGCAGTTGCACATTGCGCGGCGACCAGGTGCGTGGCGACCCAATGAACTCGACCCTCACCCTGAGACTCAGTGAGAGATCCCCACAGCGCCTTTTCGGCCGCCGCAGTCGGGGTATCGTGCTCTCCGCTCATTGGGGATTCGCGACTACTAGGCGGGTTTCGATCTTTC
>DHCFD07801__coassemble_1983_pt1 | contig 9600 bp, 9 predicted proteins | sample DHCFD07801__metabat2_high_PE_015 | metagenome-assembled genome bin DHCFD07801
AAGTAGCCCGCCCCTTTCGCTTGACGACGCCCGCCCCCCCGCGGACCGGCCGGTAGCCTTGGCGCATGCGCTGGTGGACATCGGACACTCACTTCGGCCATGAGTCGATCCTGGGTTTCGGCCGCGAGCGGTGGGCGTCGATCGGCGAGCACGACCGCGATCTGGTGGACAACTGGAACGACGTGGTGGGCGCCGGCGACGAGGTCTGGCATCTGGGGGACGTGGCGTGGGGCTTCGATCGGCTGATCGAGGTGCTGCCGACGCTGAAAGGCCGGATCACGCTGGTGGCGGGCAACCATGATTCGTGGTGGCCCCATTACCGGCGGGGGTTCGTCGCCGACGAGTCGCTGAACTCGCGGATGGACCTGTTGGCCGAGGATCTCTCCTACCCCATGCGCACGCTGGCGGATTGGCGGCGCCGGCGAGACGAGGTCGCCCGGCTGCGGGCGATGGGCGTGACGGTCCATCCGTCGGGTTCGACGGCCACCACCATGCGGCTGCCCGGCAATCGCACCATCGACGTCGACGTGTCGCACCTTCCCGAAGTCGGCAGCGACCCCTACCTGGTCGGCCACTTGGCGGTGGCCGCGCCGGCGCCGACGAAGACGGTGCGCGTCTGCGGCCACGTCCATTCCCTGTGGGCGCGGCACGGGCGCAGCATCAACGTCGGCGTGGACGTCAACGGATGGGCTCCGGTGTCCGACGACGATCTCGCGGCGGAGGTCGGCCGCATCATCGACGCAGGCTGACCAGGTTCACCGCGGCGATCGCCGACTGGCGGAGACTCCCGAACACCGGCAACGCCACCAGCACGGCGACGATGACAGCCAGCACCGCGTACCCCGTCGCCGTCGGACCGATGGTTCCCCGCAGGAAATTCGACGCCGGCACCAGCACGGGCAGCACCGCGATGATCGCCTCGGCGGGCAGGGCCCACGACGGCTGCGTCGTCCGATCGGCGCGGATCCAGCCTGTCGCCGCGGGACGGCCGGCCGATCCCTCCCGGAAGACCATTGCCGCTACTCGGCCGGATCTTCGGGGGCGGTGGCGGGGATGGCGGACGGGCCGTCGGAAAGCAATCGGTGGAAACCGGCCTCGTCGAGGATGGGCACGCCCAGCTGCTCCGCCTTGTCCGCCTTCGATCCGGCGTTGTCGCCGACGACGACCACGGAGGTCTTCTTCGACACCGAGCCCGCGGCCTTGCCGCCGCGCACCAGGATCGCCTCCTTGGCGCTGTCGCGGGTGAAGTCCTCCAGCGAGCCGGTGACCACGACGGTCAGCCCCTCGAGGACCTGCTCGGGGCGGTCGGAGACCTCGTCGGCCATGCGCACGCCGGCGGCCGCCCACTTCTCCACCACCTCGCGGTGCCAATCGACGGCGAACCACGCGATCACGGAGTCGGCGATGATGCCGCCGACCCCGTCGGTGTCGGCCAGCTCTTCGCGGGAAGCCGCGCGGATGGCGTCCATGGACCCGAACTTCTGCGCCAGGGCGCGCGCGGCGGTCGGGCCGACGTGGCGGATGGACAGGCTGACCAGCACGCGCCACAGTTCGCGGGATTTGGCGGACTCGATGAAGTCCAGCAGCTTCTTGCCGTTGGCGTTGAGCGTGCCGCGGGCGACGCCGTCGTCGCCGACCTTGTTCTTCGCGGCGGTGGTGTACACCTCGGTGCGCGCCAGGTCATCGGCGGTCAGCGCGAAAAGGTCGCCTTCGTCGGACAGGACGCCGCGGTGGATGAGGTCGGCGGCCCCGCGCTCGCCGAGGTGCTCGATGTCGAAGCCGCCGCGCGAGGCCAGGAACTCCACGCGCCGGCGCAGCTGGCCCGGGCAGTAGCGGGTGTTGGGGCAGCGCCAGTCGGCGTCGTCCTCCTTCGCCGGGGCCAGGCGCGTGCCGCATTCCGGGCACAGCGTCGGGTAGATGAACTCGCGCTCGGTGCCGTCGCGCACCTCGGCGACCGGGCCGAGAACCTCGGGGATGACGTCGCCGGCCTTGCGGATGGTCACCCGGTCGCCGATGAGCACGCCCTTGCGCGTGACCTCCGTCGGGTTGTGCAGCGTGGCCATTTCCACCGTCGAGCCGGCGACGGAGACCGGGCGCATCACGGCGTACGGCGTCGCCCGGCCGGTGCGGCCGATGGACACGCGGATGTCGAGCAGCTCCGTGGTGACCTCCTCCGGCGGGTACTTGTACGCGATCGCCCACCGCGGCGCCCGCGACGTCGCGCCGAGGGCCCGCTGCTCCCCCAGGTCATCGACCTTGACCACCAGGCCGTCCATCTCGTGTTCCGCATCGTGGCGGTGCTCGCCCCAGTGCAGCATTTGCTTGACGACGTCGTCGGCCGATTCCACGCGCCGGGTGTACGGCGAGACGTGGAGGCCCCACGCCGCCAGCGCCAGGTAGGCGTCGTGCTGGCTGGCCGGGCGCCAGCCCTCGACGTGCCCGATGCCGTGGCAGATCATGGCCAGCGGGCGCTTGGCGGTCTCGGCGGGGTCCTTCTGCCGCAGCGACCCGGCGGCCGAGTTGCGGGGGTTGGCGAAGACGCGCTGCCCGGCGGCGGCGCGCTCGGCGTTGAGCTTCCCGAACTCCTCGACGGGGATGTACACCTCGCCGCGGACCTCCAGGACCTCCGGCACCGGGTAGTCATCCGTTGCGGTGAGCTCGTCCGGGATGTCGGCGATGGTGCGGGCGTTGGCGGTGACGTTCTCCCCCACCCGGCCGTCGCCGCGGGTCGCCGCGCGGACGAGGCGGCCGTTTTCGTAGACCAGGTCGATGGACAGGCCGTCGATCTTCAGCTCGGTCAGATAGGCGCTCGCCGGGGTGCGCGCCAGCCAGTCGCGCAGTTCCGCTTCGTCGAAGACGTTGTCCAAGCTGTACAGGCGCTGCAGGTGCTCCACCGGTTCGAAGGCGACGCCGTCGGCCGGCGCGTCGACGCGGGCGCCGACCTGCTGCGTCGGGCTGTCCGGCACGGCGAGCTCAGGGTGCGCCGCCTCCAGGTCCTGGAGGCGGCGGAACAGCTCGTCGTACTCCGCGTCCGAGATGACGGGCTGGCCGGTGTAGTACTTCGCCGAATGGTCCCGGATCTCGTCCGCCAGTTCCTCCCACTCCCGGCGCACGTCCGGGGAGGTGGGGGCGGCGTCGGCGGGGGCGCCGCCGGTCGCGGTGTCGGGGATGCCGTCGGTGGAGTCTGCGGTGTGGTCGGTCACGCCGACGAGTCTAGGCGGCGGCAATTCAACCCGGCAGGGCCGTGATCCGGGCAGCCGTTTAGAGTGGGGTCATGACCACCTTCGACGCGGGCAAAATGTTCGCCTTCGACCTGGAGACGACGGGGACGAACCCGCATGAATGCAGGATCGTCACGTCCGCGCTGGTGCGCATCGACGGCGGCGCCCCGCAGGCGAAGGAGCTGCTCGCGGATCCGGGGGTGGAAATTCCCGAGGCCGCGGCCGCGGTGCACGGCATCACCACGGAACACGCCCGCGCGCACGGTCGGCCGCACGACGAAGTGCTTGCCGAGACCATCGCCGAGATCCGGCGGGCGTGGCGCGACGGCCTGACGTTGGTGGCCTACAACGCCGCCTACGACCTGACGGTGCTGCGCAGCCGGGAGCCCTCCTTCACCGTCGACGGCCTGGTCTTCGATCCCCTGGTCATCGACCGGGACCGCGATCGGTACCGCAAGGGCAAGCGCACGCTGGGCAACGTGTGCGAGCACTATCACGTGCGGCTGGACAATGCGCACGAGGCGACCGCCGATGCGCTGGCGGCCGCGCGCCTGGCATGGATGATGTCCAAGAAGGTCTGGCCGGAGCTGGCCGCCATGGACGGCGACGAACTGATGGAGTACCAGGCCGTGGCGCACTTCGAGAACCAGCGGGGACTACGTGACTACCTGGTCAAGCAGGGACGCGACGTGTCGGATTTCCGCATCTCCGCCTGGCCCATCGACGATCCCCGGGGCTGAGCCGTGCTGGTCATCTGGGACATCGATCTCACCCTCATCGACAACGCCGGCTTCGGCCACGACGAAGCCGCGCGGCTGCTGAAGGCCCGCGGCATAGACTGGCCGGCGGACCTGACCTTCGCCGGGCGCACCGACGCCGACATCTGGGGCTCGGTGCTCGGCGTGCAGCCGGGCGACCCGGAACTCGGGGACTTCCTCATCGAGCTCGCCGACGCTTGCGCAGTCGCCCCGTGGCACGGGTTCCCGCTGCCGGGTGTGCGCGACGTGGTCTCGGCGCTGGCGCGGGCCGGGCATTCGCAAACCGTCGTGTCGGGAAACATGGCCGAAACCGGCTGGCTGAAATTGCGGCACGCGCATTTGTCCGAATTCATGGCGCCGCGATTCTCCGCCTTCGGCGACTATGCGATCGACCGGTCGGATTTGATGAACGTCGCTCTGATGGAGTGGGACGGCCGCGGCCCCGTCGTTGCCGTCGGCGACACCCCGTCCGACGCCGCGGCCGCGCTGGAAAGCGGGATCGGCTTCGTGGGCGTGACCACCGGGCGCCACACGGCATCGGACCTCACCGCCGCACTCATCAACGTGAACCGGCTTCCCACACCGTATTTCACGGATGATGACATGCCCGACGGAACCGCGATCATCGAGGATCTGCGCGACACGCCGGGCGTCGTCAAGCTCCTGGAATCCATGGCGCGCTGACGCCCCACCGGGGGTGGCGACTGTGATTCGCGCCAACGCGTTGTACCTTCCGGCCCGCGGCGAATTCCGTGCAATTCGGAAGCGAAGTGCACCCGAATCGGGCCGAAAGCCCGCAAAAACCCCATTCACCCACTTTTCCGGGGAAATGGCACGCCCGATCGGGCAAAACTTCGTCAGATTGCCTTATTTAATTCAATAGACGTCGCATAAAATGGGGAAAGGCGGTTCGGCATGCGATGTTCCGCATTGTTAAATTGGAGGGGCCGAATCCGTGAAGCCCACCGGACGCGCCCGCCGCGTCCCCTGGAAGGAATCCCCCATGCCGAGGACCGCCCATCGCCCCACCCAGCGGGATCGCGCCGCCATGTGCGAGGCGATCCTCGATGCCGCGGAGAAGCTGCTGCACCGCGACGTCGACGGCACCGGCATCCCGCCGCTGACGCTCGGCGACGTGGCCAAGGAAGTCGGGCTCGCCCGGTCCAGCCTCTACCGCTACTACGCGGGCGTCGAGGATCTCATCGAGGCCGTCGCCACGCGCGGCTTCCCGGAGTGGGCCGACGGCACCCGCCGCGAGGTGGAGGAAGCCCTGGAGAAGTCCGGCCCGCGCGCCGGCGTCCTCACTTTCGTCGAGTCGAACATGCGCCGCGCCCCCGATGGCAAGCTGCGCTGGCGCCACCAGCTGCTGCGGGTGCACCTCGACGAGATCGCGCACCGCCGCGTGCTCGAACGCCACCAGACCGCCACGACGGTGCTGGCCGAATGCGTCGCCGTCATGCCCGGCGTGTCGGAGAAATGCCGCGCGAGCCTCCTCGAGGCGCTGCGGTCGCTGGTCAGCGCCGCCGTGCTCGTCGCCGCGGACCACCCCGAAGACGTCTCCGCGCACATCCGCCTGTACACCGCCGCCGCGGCCGCGATGATCGACGAGGTCCTCGCCGCCGGGTAGCCCCGGCTACAGGTCTCCCGCCGCCCGCGAGATCAGCTCGGCGGCGCGGCGCCCGCCGGCGTAGGCCGGCGCCACCCAGTCCACCGGAGCCGCGGCGACACCGCGGTCGACGGTGACGTCCACGTGGTCCACCAGGTCGATGCGGGGGAAGGACAGCTCGTCCCACAACCGGGCGACCCGTTCGGCGATGCCGCGCGCGGAGGGTTCCAGGTACGCACCGGTGTGCTCGTCCGTGGCTTCCGGCGCCGCGGGCACGGCGCCCAGGATCAGATCCAGCCCGGCCGCGCGCAGGCGGCCGACGCCGTCGAGCATGCCGGAGCCGCGGATCACCCCGATGGGCATCGCGACGGCCCGCGCCCCGGATTCCAGCAGCGCCTTCTCCAGCGACGGCGGCGTCGGGCCGGGGTGGGGCGCGACCAGCCCGGGCACCGCGATGGAGAGGTCCGGGCCGGTGGCGCCGGTGACGGTCCGCCATTGCTCGGCGAGCTCGCGGTAACCCACCGGCCGCAGCAGCGTCCCCGCCACCGCACCTTCCACGAGTCCCGCCGTCACCTGCGCCGCCGCGGGTTCGTGCATGACGACGCTCACGTCCGCACCGAAACGCCTGGTGATCTCGGCGACGTGGTTCGCCAGGCCCTCGGCCAGCGATGCGGCGAGGTAGGCGACGGCGCCATGGTCCGTGAGCATGCGGTGCCCGCCGGGCAGTTCGATCGACGCCGCCAGGGTCCAGGGGCCCGTGACGGGCACGATGATCTTCTCCGGCGCGCTCCCCCAGAATTCCTCGCAGACGTCGAGGTCGCGCTGCAGGTGATCGGCGGCGATGGATTCCGCGCGTCCGCCCTTGTCCGCCACGCGCCAGGACCGCGGCCCCGCGTCGAGGTCCAGGTCGGCGCAGATGGCGGCGGTGCGGCCGATGGGGTCGGCGCCGATGCCGCGGTCGGCGAGGATCGGCAGGTGCGGGGTGTCCCCGGCCTCTCCGGCCAGCACCTCCGCCGTGGCCCGGATGTCGGTGCCCGGCAGCGGGCCCAGGCCGTGGAAGGCGGTCATCGCGCCGGTTCCGTCGACGTGATGGTGCCGGAGCCGAGGACGACGTCGCCGTCGGCATCCGGCCGGTACAGCACCGCGGCCTGGCCGGGGGCGACGCCGCTGAGCGGCTCGCGCAGGGTGCACGTGAATGCACCGCCGACGCCGGTCCCCGCATCGACCGGCGCGGTCCACGCCACGGTGCACGGGACGGGTCGGCCGTGGGCGCGCACCTGCACCTCGGCGGAGAAGGAGGCGGGCGGCTGGGCCGTGCCGGTGTCCTCGCCGGTGCCGTCGAGCCAGACCGCGCGGTCGACGTGGAGGACCCCGACGTCGAGGTCCGCCCGCGCGCCGACGGTCACGGTGCCCGTGGACACGTCCATGCCCGTGACGTAGCGGGGCTTGCCGTCGGGCGCGGGCCCCGGCAGCCCGAGGCCCTTGCGCTGGCCGATGGTGAAGGAGTCGACGCCGTCGTGCTCGGCCAGGGTCCGCCCCGTCGCCCCGTCGACGATCGCGCCCGGCCGGCGCGGAATGTGGCGGCCCAGGAACGCCTGGGTGTCGCCGTCGGGGATGAAGCAGATGTCGGTGGAATCCGGCTTGTTGGCGATGGTGATGCCGCGCGCGGCGGCCTCGGCCCGGATCTGCGGCTTTTCGGTGTCCCCGATGGGGAACAGCGAATGGGCCAGCTGGCGGCGATCGAGGACGCCGAGCACGTAGGACTGGTCCTTGGCCTGGTCGCCGGCCCGGCGCAGACGGCCGTCGCCGTCGACGAGCGCGTAGTGGCCCGTGGCCACGGCGTCGAAGCCGAGAGCCAGGCCGCGCTCCAGCAGCGCCTGGAACTTGATGCGCTCGTTGCAGCGCAAGCACGGGTTGGGGGTCTCGCCGCGGGCGTAGGAGTCGATGAAGTCGTCGACGACCTCGGCGCGGAACCGCTCGGAGAAGTCCCACACGTAAAACGGGATGCCCAGCAGGTCGGCGACGCGGCGGGCGTCGCCGGAGTCCTCCAGCGAGCAGCATCCGCGGGCGCCGGCGCGCAGGGTGACGGGGTCCTCGGCCAGCGCCAGGTGCACGCCGACGACGTCATGGCCGGCGTCGACCAGCCGCGCCGCCGCGACCGCCGAATCCACGCCGCCGCTCATCGCCGCCAACACCCGCATCCGCCGTACCTCCCGTGTGTGTCCCTACCGGTCAAACGCCTCGCGCGGTCAGGCCATTCCCGCCGCGCGCGCCCGTGCGACGGTATCACCCAGCACGGCCAGGACCGCATCGACGTCGGCGGCGGTGGAGTCCCAGCCCAGCGTCAGCCGCAGCGCCCCGCGGGAGGTCGCGGCGTCGACGCCCATCGCCGCCAATACGTGGCTGGCGCGGTTGACTCCGGCGGCGCACGCCGAGCCGGTCGCCGCGGAGATCCCCGCGGCGTCGAGCAGCATGATCAAGCTGTCGCCCTCGGCGCCGCCCACGCTGACGTGGACGTGGCCGGGCAGCGCCGGCTCGGTCGTGTGCACCACGACGCCGTCGATGTCCTTCACACCGGCCAGCAGACGGTCCCGCAGCTTTGCGACGGCCCGGCGTTCCTCCTTCATCGCCGCCGTCGCGGCGCGCAGCGCGGCCGCCATTCCGGCGGCTGCGGCGACGTCGGGCGTGCCGGAGCGCAGGCCCCTCTCCTGTCCCCCACCGGCGTTGAGGGGCGTCACTCTCGCGTCGCGGCGCACCAGCAGAGCACCGATGCCGCGGGGGCCACCGAATTTGTGGGCCGACGCCGCCAGCGTGGCCGCCCCCGTCGCGTGGAAGTCGATGGGCAGGTGCCCGATGGCCTGCACCGCGTCCACGTGGACGGGTGCGCCGTGGTCGTCGGCCGCGGCGATGAACTCGCCGATCGGCTGGATGGCGCCGGTCTCGTTGTTCGCCCACTGGCAGGTCCAGACCCGATGCGGGGCGGCGGGACCGTCGCAAAGCTCCCGGAGACGCTCCACCAGGACCCGGCCGGACGCGTCGACGGGGGTCTCGATGACGTGCGCGCCGTGGTGGGCGGCCAGATGCGCGACGGCCTTGCGGATCGCGTCGTGCTCGACCGGAGTGGTCACGACCGTGCCGGGAGCGCCACCGGACTCCTTCATCGACGCCAGGTACGGGCCGCGGACCCCGAGATTGTCGGCCTCCGTGCCGCCGGAGGTGAAGATGACCTCGATCGGCTCGGCGCCGAGGTCGACCGCGATGGACTCGCGGGCGTCCTCCAGGATCTTCCGCGCGGCGCGCCCCTCCGCGTACTGCGAGTTGGGGTTGCCGGCGCCGAGGGCCGCGACCATCTCGTCGCGGGCCTCGGGACGCAGCGGCGACGTGGCCGCGTGGTCGAGGTGGTGGCGGGCGCCGGCGGCGGGGCGGGTGGCGGGACTGGTGCTGGACATCCCCGACAGACTAGCGCGGCGGGTACGCCGAAGGGGCCGCCCGCGAGATGCGGACGGCCCCTTCGGCGGGATGACCGGAAGACTTACGCCTTCTTGATCTCCTCGGTGGCCTGCGGCGCGACCTTGAACAGGTCGCCGACGACGCCGAAGTCGGCGATCTCGAAGATCGGCGCCTCCTCGTCCTTGTTCACGGCGACGACGGTCTTGGACGTCTGCATGCCGGCCTTGTGCTGGATGGCGCCGGAGATGCCCAGGGCCACGTACAGGTCCGGGGACACCGTCTTGCCGGTCTGGCCGACCTGGAACTGGCCCGGGTAGTAGTCGGCGTCGACGGCGGCGCGGGAAGCGCCGACCGCGGCACCGAGGGCGTCGGCCATCGGCTCGACGACGTCGGCGAAGCCCTCGGCGGACGCGACGCCGCGGCCACCGGAGACGACGATCTTGGCCTCGGTCAGCTCGGGGCGGTCGCCGCCCTCGGCCGGGGTGAAGGACACGATCTCCACCGAGGTCTCGTCGGCGGCCGGGAACTCCACGGCGGTGACGGACGGCGACGCGGCGTTCTCCAC
>DHCFD07801__coassemble_2019_pt1 | contig 9325 bp, 5 predicted proteins | sample DHCFD07801__metabat2_high_PE_015 | metagenome-assembled genome bin DHCFD07801
GCGAAACGGACTTGCACGGGGTGAACCAGCGCTCGGCCGACCTGCGCGAAGCGCCCCTGTGCGAGGCCGCACCGCAGGGACATCGCGGCACCACCGCCGGAATCGGTCGCGGTGCCGCCGTCGATGCACCCGGTGCCGCCATCGGTGGGACCGACATTCCGGTCATCGGGGTGTTCGGTTTCCTCTACCCGGGCAAGGGAGTCGAGGACGTCATCGACGCCGCTGCGGCACTGACGGTCCCGGTGGAGGTGGTCAACATCGGCGGCGTCTCGGATGGCCACGGGCACATGGTCGACGACCTCGCCGCCCGCGCACGCGATGCCGGGGTGGGATTCCGCGTCACCGGGCACATCGCCGACGCCGACCTGCCCGGCGCGCTGGCCGCCGTGGACGTGCCCGTCACCGCGCACCGGCACATTTCGGCGTCCGGGTCGCTGAACTCGTGGCTCGGCGCCGGGCGCCGCCCCATCGCGGTGGCCGGCGATTACGTCGCCGAAACGGCCGCACGCTGGCCCGGGCACCTGTACGTGGTCGACCGCGGAAACCTCGCCGGAGCCATCGCCGACGCCCTGGCCGATCCCGCGTCCACGTGGGCCGACGCACCCGCCGAATGGGGCTGGGACGACGTCGCCGCAGCCCACCGGGAGGCGTGGCGATGAACAGCCTGCCCACCGTCGACGTGGTCATCCCGCATTACGACGACCCGGCCGGCCTGCACCGCATGCTCGCCGCCGTCGCCCGGCAAACCTATCCCCGCGAGCTGCTGCGCATCATCGTCGCCGACGATGGATCTCCCCGCGCTCCCGAAATCGATGCGGCGGATGGGCCGGCGGTGACCGTCGTCAAGCAGGAGGACCTGGGTTTCCGCGCGGCGGCGGCGCGCAATCTCGGGGCCTCGGCGGGCGCCGGCGAGGTCCTGTGTTTCCTGGACTGCGACACCGTCCCCGCACCCGGGTACGTCGCCGCGGCGGTCGCCGGGATGGACGCGCGGACGGTGACCGTCGGCAAGCGCAGGCACGCGACGTTCCCGGTTGACGTCATGGACGGCGACCCCCTGGCCGGGATAGTTCCCCTCGGCGATCCCGACTGGCTGGAGGACGGCTACCGCGCGACGCGGGATCTGGCCGACGCCGATGATTCCTCGTTCCGTTTCATCATCTCCGCGGTGCTCACCGTGAGCCGGGAGCTGTTCGAGGCCGTCGGCGGTTTCGACGGTTCCATCGTCGGCTACGGCGGCGAAGACTGGGATTTCGCGTGGCGACTGTGGCGGGCGGGCGCGCGGTTCCGGCGCGTCGCCGAAGCCGTGGCCTGGCACGATGGCCCGGATTGGGCCGGCCGCCCCGCCGACGCAGCCACCGCGGCGGCGGAGAAGAACCGCGAAACGCTCCTTCTCTCCCGCCGCATCACGCACCCCATCGCGCGGCCGGCCGGCGTCGTCTTCGACGTCCCCGACGTGCAGGTCCACCTCCACCGTCCCGCGTCCTGGGCGCCGGGCGCGGTGGCCGCGACCGTTGCGGCGTGCCTGGCCGCGGGCGACTGCCGCGTGATCCTGCCACCCGACGTGACCAACCCGTTTCCCGGCGATCCCCGCGTCGGCCCGGCCGTCGGCGGCGCGCGGGCGGAAGTGGAACTGCTTCACCCCGTCGGCGAAATCCCCGGTGGCTGGGCCCGCATGATGGAAGCGATCGAGCGGGCCGGCCGCGGCGCGATCGTCGATCCCGGCGGCCGGCCCCTCGCCCGGTTCGTCACGGCCCGTCATCGTCACCTGCGCATCTGGGCGCGGCGGGGCCTGGCTCCGCACCCCGGCCGACGGGACGTGCCGGTGCGAACCGACGGCGCGGATGCCGGGTGGCGGGTCCTACGTGGGCCGGTGCGGCTCGAGGGCCGTTTCGCCGGCTGGGGCTGAGGCGCCGGATCGGGCCGAGTCGCCGGCCGCCACCTCGCGGGCCGCGAGTTCGTCGAGGTAGCCCGACATCCCGCCGCCCGTGCGCCGCGACTCCCGCGCCGACGTGACCACGCGGCAGTCCGCCACCCGCTCCACGCGCGCACCCGACGCGACGAGCCGCTCGACCAGGTCGACGTCCTCGGATTCCGCCAGCGCGCGGAAACCGCCGACCCACCCGTAGGCCGATCCGCGCACGCCGAGGTTGGCGCCGTGGATGTGGTGGTGCCCGGGGGCGTCGTCGTAGAGCCTCTCGAAAAGCGCGCGCAAACCTCCGGGGCGCTGCTCCCATTCGGCGACGCCGATGCTGCCGACCACCGCATCCGCGCCCGCATCGGCATGCGCGAGCTGCGCGGCCAGCCAGTCCGGCGCGACGACGGTGTCGGCGTCGGTGTGGGCCAGCCACACGTCGGCGCGCAGGTCGAGCGGGTCGACGCCGGCGGCCCGGGCGGCCCCGACGTTGCGGTGGTCGACGATTCGCTTGACGACGCCCACCTCCCCGCCACCGGCCGGCACCATCGCGGCAGTGTCGTCGGTGCAGGCGTCGAGGATGACGCGGACCATGACGGGCAGGCCCGTGAACTGCGCCGACGCGATGACGGAGTCGACGCAGGCGGCGATGCGGTCGCGTTCGTCGTGGGCGGGGACGACCACGACGATGCGGGTGATCCGGGGCGGTGCGGCGTCGTCCGCCGAACTCACGGCGGATACGGGGGCGCCTCGACCGGCCCCATCCGCGGAGCTCACGGCGGGTACGGGGGCCTCTTGGCCGACGTCTTCCGCGGGACCCTTCTCGTCCGCGCGCCACACAGTGCCCACCACACCCCGCTTTCCGCCGGTTGGCGGGGCATCTCCCCGCCATCGAGGTAAATATACTTCACCCTGGGAGGAGGTGCGCTCGCCCCCGCGAGCGCCACCACGACCGCCGGTGCCGCGGCCACCCGCACCCGCACCCGAGGGCTATTAATGCGCATTACTGTTGCGTATTATGTGCGGCATGACCTCGCCCACCGCCCCCGGTCGCGCCGAAGCGACCTCCCGCCCCCGCCGCGCCTCCTGGCACCGCCGGGCGGGACGTCCGGTGCGCTGGTGGTTCGCGGCGATCATCGTCGCCGCGATGATCCACCCCTTCCTCGACGACGGCCGCTGGCTGATGGTGCACCTGTTCACTCTCGGCGCGGCGACGAACTCGATCCTCGTGTGGAGCCGCCACTTCACCGAGCGCCTCCTGAAAATCGACGTCCCCGAGGAGGCCCGCCGGATCCAGCTCGCGCGGATTTACCTGCTCAATGGCGGGATCGTGGTCACCATCGTCGGCAAGCTCGGCGAATGGTGGCCGGTGACCACCGTCGGCGCGACCATCGTCGGCCTGGCCGTGGCGTGGCACGCGGTGTCGCTGGGCCGCGATCTCGTCGCCGGGCGCGACCGCCCCTTCGCCATCACCGTCGCCCACTACGTCGCCTCCGCGTGCCTGCTGCCGGTGGGCGCGGCATTCGGTGCGCTGCTGGCCTCGCCGGTCGGCGATTCGCTTCACGACGGCCTGCTGCTCGCCCACGAAGCCGTGAACCTCATCGGCTTCCTGGGCCTGGCGGCGTCGGGGACCCTGATCACCATGTTCCCGGCGCTGTGGCGCACCCGGATGTCGCCACTGTCGCATCCGACGACGTCACTCGCGGTGCAGCTGACCGGCATCACGGTCACAGCCATCGGCGGGCTGGCCTCCTGGCCGTCGGCGGCGTCGGCCGGACTGGGGTTGGTGGCACTGGGCTGGATCATCGCCGCGGTGCCGTGGGCGCACAACGTCCTCGTCGTGGCGAAGGATCCCCGCGACCGGCTGTCCTACCCCGCGTTGTCCGTGGCCGCGGCGGTGGCGTGGCTGATCGGCACGCTCATCGTCGCCGCCGCGCAGGCGAGCGGAGACGCGTTCGTCATGTCCTCGCTGACCCTGCCGCTGATCATGGGCTTCGCCGCCCAGCTGCTCATCGGCGTGATGAGCTGGCTGCTGCCCTCCACCATCGGCGGCGGTGCCCGCGCCCTCGGCGCCGGACTGGCGGAGATGGACCGGGCCGGGGCGTTTCGCTGGACCATCATCAACGTCGGCCTGATCCTGTGGCTGCTGCCCTTTTCGTCGTGGCTGAAGGTCGTGCTCTCTTTCCTGGTCGGCGCCGCCTACGTCACCTATCTGCCGCTGGTCGTCCGTGCCGCCAAGGCTCAGGTCGCGGTGCTGAAGTCCCGCAAGGCCGGCACCATCGACGTCACGCGCAAGGACGGGACGCCGGTCGGCGCGGGTGGCACGGACGGCGCGGCGGGTGCCGGTTCCATCGGGACCACGACCTCGACCCCGACCCCGACGCGGACCCCGCCGGCCGCCGACTCCCGCCGCCTCGGCATGCAGACCACCGCGGCGCTGGCCGTGCTCGCGCTGGTCACCACCGTCGGCGTGGCGTTGACGGGAGGCAGTGGAGTGGGTGCCGGCGGAGCAGGCGAAACCACGCAGGCCGCCGACGTCACCCCGACGGGCGACACCGTCGAAGTCACCGTCACCGCCCGCGACATGGCCTACGAGCCGAACGTCATCGAGGCCAACCCCGGCGACCGCCTGGTGATCACCCTGGTCAACGCCGACGAACAGGTCCACGATCTGCGCCTGGCCACCGGCCAGGACACCGGCCGCGTCGCCCCCGGCGAGTCCGCGACCATCGAGGTGCCCGTCGTGCCCGGCGACGTCGACGGCTGGTGCACCATCGCCGGTCACCGCCAGATGGGCATGACGCTGACCGTCGACACCGGCGGCCCCGCGGCCGGCTCCGATGGCGCGCACACCGGCCACGCCACTCCCGGCGCCCGCGGTGAGGTCGGCGAAACCCCCGGCCCGAATTCCCCCACCATCGACCCGATCCTCGACGCCGCACCCGACGCCGACGTCCACGAACTGACTCTCCGCGCCAGCGAATTCACCGGCTACGCCGCCCCCGGCATCGAGCAGGAGCACTGGGTCTTCAACGGCGCCCCGCTCGGCCCGACGCTGAGGGGCAAGGTCGGGGACGAGTTCGTCGTCACGCTGATCAACGACGGAACCATGAGCCACTCCGTGGACTTCCACGCGGGCATGGTCTCCCCCGACGAGCCGATGCGCGACATCGCCCCCGGCGAATCGCTGGTCTACCGCTTCCGCGCCGAGCACGCCGGCATCTGGCTCTACCACTGCGCGACCATGCCCATGAGCCACCACATCGCCGCCGGCATGCACGGCGCGGTCATCATCGATCCGCCGAATCTGCCGCCCGTCGACCACGAGGTTCTGCTCGTCCAATCCGAGGGCTACTGGGGCGACGCCGGCCCCGACACCGACAAGGTCATGGCCGAGGACCCCGACGCGTACCGCTTCAACGGCTACCCCGACCAGTACATCGCCCACCCCATCCGCATCCGCGCCGGCGAGTCCGTGCGCTTCTGGGTGCTCGTCGCGGGCCCGAACAAGGGCACCAGCTTCCACGTCGTGGGCACGCAGTTCCACCGCATGTACATGGAAGGGTCACTGCTGCTTGACGACGGCGCCGGCGGAGGCCAAGCGCTCTCCCTGTCGGCGGCGCAGGGCGGCTACGCCGAGGCGCGGTTCCCCGAGCCGGGCACCTACACCTTCGTCGACCATCAGATGGTGCATGCGGAGATGGGCGCGCGCGGCCACGTCATCGTGGAGTAGCGGCCGGGCGCGGGGCGTGGGCGGATTCCAGGCGTCGCAAAGCAAAAGGCCCGGACCCCAGAGCCCGGGGTCCGGGAACCGGAGCCCAGAGCCAGGCATCTCGGAACCGTTAGTGCCGGAGTCCTCCAATGTATGTTCCAAGCCACACTCTGACCTGCGCCTTTGCCGAGCCTCTCTGAGGTCTGGAGGATCCGAGCACTAACTCGATCAGCGGCGCGGCGCCCGCAGCCAATCCACGAGCGCCGAACAGCGCGAACACCCGCCAGCGCCGGCCAGCACGGCGGGACGCGAAGGCTACGCCAGCGTCACAGCGGTGCCCGAGGCGGTGACCATGAGCATGCCGTTGTCGGCGCCGAGGACCTCGTAGTCGATGTCGACGCCGACGACGGCGTCCGCGCCGAGCGCCTGAGCACGCTCGTAGAGCTCCGCCAGGGCGGTCTCGCGGGTGTTGCCGAGCTCCTTCTCGTACGCCTCGGCGCGGCCGCCGATGAGATTGCGGAAGCCCGCGCCGATGTCCTTGAACATGTTGACGCCCGAGATCGCCTCCGAGGAAACGATGCGGATGTACTGGGCGATCTCGCGGCCCTCGATGCTGGGGGTGGTGGTCATGATCATGGCGCCGAGGATACGCCCGAGAAGACCGCCGCGCCCGGGTGAATCCGGTGCACGGCGGTCCTTCTGCCAGCGGTTATTGCTACACCCCGATGGGCATGTCCGTCGGCTCGACGGCGCGGGGCAGGTTCGACTCGCCCATCAGGTGGCGGTCGACGGCCTCGGCGCAGGCGCGGCCCTCGGCGATGGCCCACACGATGAGGCTGGCGCCGCGGCCGTTGTCGCCGGCGACGAACACGGGGCCGGTGAACGAGCCGTCGTACAGCGCGTCCGGCTCGAGCGTCGCCCGGTAGTCGTCGTCGCGGACCATGCGGCCACGATCGTCGACGGTGACGCCCAGCTCCGCGACGATCCCGCCGCGCTCGGGGCCGGTGAAGCCCAGGGCGATGAGCACCAGATCGGCGTCGATGTCGAAGTCGGTGCCCTTCATCGGCACGCGGCGGCCCTCGACCACGGCGACCTCGTTGGCGGAGATGCCGGTGACCCGGCCGTCCTCGCCGTGGAAGGACACGGTGTTGGCGTTGAACACGCGCTTGCCCAGCGTCTCGCCGGACACGCGGGCGTCCAGGCCCAGCGCCGCGGTGGCCTCCGGCGGCTCGGAGCCGGTGATGACGTACTCGCCTTCCTCATGCGCCGTGGCCACGCGCCACACCAGCGGGTACATCGGCCACGGGGTCGACGCCGCACGCGAGCGCGGGGCACGCGGGCGGATGTCGAACTGGGTCACCGACGCCGCGCCCTGGCGCAGGGCGGTGCCGAAGCAGTCGATGCCGGTGTCGCCGCCGCCGATGACCACGACCTTCTTGCCCTTGGCGTCGATCTCCGGGGTCAGCTCCTCCCCCGCGGCCTCCGCCGCGGCGACGCGGTTGGCGTGGGGCAGGTACTCCATCGCCTGGTGGATGCCGTCGAGGTCGCGGCCGTCGACGGGCAGGTCGCGGGCCAGCGTCGCGCCGGTGGCCAGCACCACGGCGTCGAAATCGGCCAGGTCGGCGGCGGACGGCGAGATGTTGCAGCGGAACTCGGTGCCCTCCGCCTCCATCTGCTCCAGGCGGCGGTCCAGGTAGCGGGCCTCCATCTTGTAGTCCGGCACGCCGTAGCGCATCAGGCCGCCGGGCTTGTCGTCGCGCTCGAAGACGGTCACCGCGTGCCCGGCGCGGGTGAGCTGCTGCGCGGCGGCCAGCCCCGCGGGACCCGAACCGATGATCGCGACGGACTGGCCGGTGTCGAAGCTGGCCGGGATCGGCTGGACCCAGCCTTCCTCGAAGCCGCGTTCGGCGATGGCCAGCTCGACGTCCTTGATGGTCACGGCGTCGTCGTTGATGGCCAGCACGCAGCCACCCTCGCACGGGGCGGGGCAGACGCGGCCGGTGAACTCGGGGAAGTTGTTGGTCGCGTGCAGGCGGTCGAACGCCTCGCGCCACCGGTCCTGGCGCACCAGGTCGTTCCACTCCGGGATGATGTTGCCCAGCGGGCAGGCGGAGTGGCAGAACGGCACGCCGCAGTCCATGCAGCGCGACGCCTGCTTCTCGATGTGCGCGGGGGCGGGGTGCTCGTGGACTTCCTTCCAGTCCATCAGCCGCAGCGGAACGGGGCGGTGGGCCGGCTCCTCGCGGCGGTGCTTCATGAATCCCTTGGGATCAGCCATTGTTCACTGCCTCCATGATCGCTTCGTTGACGTCCAGGTTGTCGGCCTCGGCGCGCGCGACGACGTCGAGCACGCGGGCGTAGTCGCGGGGCATGACCTTCACCATCGCCGCGGGGTCGACGTCGATGGTGGAGCCGGTCAGCTCGCGGTGGCGGGCGATGACGCCGGTGAGCCATTCGACGTCGTCGGCGTCGGGGGTCTGCAGGTCGACGAGTTCGGGGTTGATGCGGGCGGCCAGCGCGTCGGCACCGTCGGCCGTGCCGTTGCCGCCGTCGGCGCGGAGGAACGCGATGCCGCCGCTCATGCCGGCGCCGAAGTTGCGGCCGACGGGGCCGAGGACGACCACGCGCCCGCCGGTCATGTACTCGCAGCCGTGGTTGCCGATGCCCTCGACCACCGCGGTCGCACCGGAGTTGCGCACGCAGAACCGCTCGCCGACGGTGCCGCGGATGAAGATCTCGCCGCTGGTGGCGCCGAAGCCGATGACGTTGCCCGCAATGGTGTCGGTGGCCGCGTCTGCGGTGGGCGGGGCGGAACGCGATGGCTTGACGACGATCCGGCCTCCGGAGAGTCCCTTGCCCACAAAGTCGTTGGCGTCGCCCTCGAGGACCAGCTCGACTCCGGAGGGCACGAAGGCGCCGAAGGAGTTGCCGGCGGAGCCGGTGAGGTCCACGGTGAGCGAGCCGTCGGCAAGCCCCTTGGCGCCGGTGGCGCGCGTGACCTCGTGGCCCAGGCGCGTGCCCACGGACCGGTCCACGTTGGAGATCGGGTAGCTGAGCTTCAGCGGGCCTGCGGATCCGGCGGCGCCGCGGCGGGCGGCCATCAGCAGCGCCGAGGAATCGGCGATGATCTGCTGGTCGAGCGTGCCCTCCAGGCCGTGCTCCTGGGACTTCGTGCAGCGCGGGTCCTGCTCCATCCACGGGCTCTCGGCGGCGTGGAGAATGCGGTCGAGGTTGAGCTTCGCCGCGCGCGGCAGGTCCTTCAGGTCGGAGCGGGGGCGCAGGCAGTCGACGCGGCCGACGGCCTCGTCGATGGAGCGGAAGCCCAGTTCCGCGAGGTATTCGCGGATCTCCTCGGCGATGAACGTGAAGAAGTTGACCACGTGCTCGGCGCGGCCGGTGTACTTCTTGCGCAGCTCCGGGTTCTGCGTGGCGATGCCGACCGGGCAGGTGTCCAGGTGGCAGACGCGCATCATGACGCAGCCCTCGACCACCAGCGGCGCGGTGGCGAAGCCGTACTCCTCGGCGCCGAGCAGCATGGCCACCATGACGTCGCGGCCGGTCTTGAGCTGGCCGTCGCACTGCACGCGGATGCGGTCGCGCAGGCCGTTGAGCATCAGCGTCTGCTGCGTCTCGGCCAGGCCCAGCTCCCACGGGCCGCCGGCGTGCTTGAGGCTGGTCAGCGGCGAGGCGCCGGTGCCGCC
>DHCFD07801__coassemble_2021_pt1 | contig 9315 bp, 8 predicted proteins | sample DHCFD07801__metabat2_high_PE_015 | metagenome-assembled genome bin DHCFD07801
GGCCGGCGACGCCGCGGGGAACGTCGACTTCGTGGAATTCGGCTCCGCCGCGGGCTACCCGGGCGGGTACACGCTCATCCATCTCCACACCGGCGGCTACCAGGTGAACTTCCACCGCACCGGCACCCCGGAGGCGCTGCACTGGTCGTCCCGGTCGCGGTGGGCGATGTACGGGCTCAACCCCGAATACACGCTCGGCGCGACCGCCCACCGCAACTACGTCGTCGAACGCGACCTGTCCGGCCTGGCCTGACGGCGGACCGGCGCGGACGCCGGCCCGTCGTCAAGCGGAAATCAGTTCTGCTCGGGCTTCACGATCGGGAACAGCACCGTCTCGCGGATGCCCAGGCCGGTGAACGCCATCAGCAGGCGGTCGACGCCCATGCCGACGCCGGTGGTCGGGGGCATGCCCTGCTCCATGGCGTGGAGGAAGTCCTCGTCGAGGACCATCGCCTCGTCGTCGCCGCCGGCGGCCAGGCGCGCCTGGTCCTCGAAACGCTCGCGCTGGATCACCGGGTCGACCAGCTCCGAGTAGCCCGTGGCCAGCTCGAAGCCGCGGACGTAGAGGTCCCACTTCTCGGTGACGCCCGGCTTCGAGCGGTGCTGGCGGGTCAGCGGCGAGGTCTCGACCGGGAAGTCGCGGACGAAGACCGGGCCGTCGAGCTGGTCCTCGCACAGCAGCTCCCAGATCTCCTCCACGAGCTTGCCGTGGCCCCAACCGCCCTTGGCCGGCACGTCCAGGCCGATGACGTCGGCGATCGCCTTGAGCTCGTCGACCGTGGAGTCGACGGTGACCTCCGGCTGGCCGGGGAACTTGCGGGCCAGCGCCTCGTTGAGCGAGGGGTACATCTCCAGCTGCTTCCACTCGCCGCCGAAGTCGTACTCGGTGCCGTCGGCCAGCGTCACCGTCGTCGAGCCGAACACGGCCACGGCGATTTCCTGGATGACCTCCTGCACGGTGCGCGCGGAATCGTCGTAGGTGCCGTAGGCGTCGTAGTACTCGAGCATGGCGAACTCCGGCGAGTGCGAGGAGTCGATGCCCTCGTTGCGGAAGTTGCGGTTGATCTCGAAGACCTTCTCCATGCCGCCGACGACGCAGCGCTTCAGGTACAGCTCCGGCGCGATGCGCAGGTACAGGTCCAGGTCCAGGGCATTGGAGTGCGTGACGAACGGACGGGCCGCCGCGCCACCGTGGAGGGTCTGCAGCATCGGGGTCTCGACCTCGAGGAAGCCGCGGCGCTCCAGCGCGTGACGCAGCTCGCGGATGACCTTGATGCGGGTGATCGCGTTGTCGCGGGCCTCCGGGCGCATGATCAGGTCGGTGTAGCGGTGACGGACGCGCTGGTCCTCGCTCATGTCGGAGTGCGCGAACGGCAGGGGGCGCAGCGACTTCGACGCCATGGTCCACTCGGTGGCCATGACGGACAGCTCGCCGCGGCGCGACGCGATGACGCGGCCGGTGATGACGACGAAGTCGCCCATGTCCACGTCGGCCTTCCAGGCGGCCAGCGCGTCCTCGCCGACCTCCTTCAGGCTGAGCATGGCCTGCAGCTGCGTGCCGTCGCCCTCCTGCAGCGTGGCGAAACACAGCTTGCCGGTGTTGCGCACGAAGATGACGCGGCCGACGACGGTGACGACGTCCTGCGTCTCCTCCCCCGCCTCCAGCTGCCACTGGCTGCGGACCTGCGCCAGCGTGTGCGTGCGCGGGACCTCGACCGGGTACGCCTCGCCGCCGTCGGCCAGCAGCTTCGCGCGCTTGTCGCGGCGGATGCGCAGCTGCTCCGGCAGGTCGGTGGTGGGCTTCTGGGCCTGGTTCGGGGCGGGGTTCTTCGCGTCAGTCACGGTTTCTCAGGGTAGCCCACTGCTTGACGACGGCATATCCGGCGGGGTTCCGGTCCGCCGGGGCGTGCGCGGCGGCCCTATTCGCCGGCGCGCCGCCAGCCGCGCCGCAGGTCATCGACGATGGCGGGTTCGCTCAGGGTGCTGGGTTCGAGATCGCGGGGTGCGGAGTCCGCGCCGAAGACCATGGAGGCGGCGGCGACGTCGTCGGTGAAGTAGCGCAGCGCAGGGGCACCGGGCGGCAGTTCGACGCGGGGTCCGTTGGTGTCGGGGCGGGTGGCGTCGTCAAGCACAGGCGCACCGCCGAGTTCCGCCAGCCCGAAGCCCCAGTCGCCGAAGGTCGGGACGTGGACGTGGTACGGCGTGGTCGCCCACCCGGCCGCGCGCATGGTGGAGATGGTTCGCCAGTAGGCGTCGGGCGTGGAGAACGGCGAGCCGGATTGGACGACAAGTCGCGCGCCGGGCGCGGCGACGCCGCGGATGAGGCCGTAGAACTCCTGCGAGTACAGGCGGCCGAGGACCGCCGTGTCGGGGTCGGGCAGGTCGGCGTAGATGGCGTCGAAACCGCCGGCGGGAATGTTCCGGGGTTCCTTCGAATGGCCGCGCAGCCAGGCGAAGGCGTCGTCGACGACGACGTCGACGCGGGGATCGTCCAGCGAGCCGCCGTTGTCGGCCGCCAGCTCCGTGCGGGCGAGCTCGATGACGCGGGGGTCCAGCTCGACCTGGACGATGCGCTCGATGCCGGGCATCCGCAGCAGCTCGCGGGCGGCCAGCCCGTCGCCGCCGCCGAGGATCAACGCGGTGCGGGTGGATTCGCGCAGGGCGGGATAGACCAGCGATTCGGTGTAGCGGTATTCGTCGCGGCTGGAGTACTGCAGGCCGCCATCGAGGAAGAGGCGGGTGTCCTTGCCGGACCGCGTGATGACGATCTCCTGGTAGTCGCTGCGCTCCGCGTGGACGATCGGCGCGGCGAACAGGGCCTGACGGGCGGTGACCTCGATGTGGCGGACGGAAAAGAGCAGCGCGACCAGCGCAACCGCTGCTGCGACGAGGACGGAGACCGCCGCGACCAGCGCCCGGCGCGTGAGCATCCGGCGCAGCAGCAGCACGGCGATGAGCAGCGCCGCGGCGACGTTGATCAGGCCGGTCACCGCCGTGCCGCGCAGCATGCCGAACACCGGCAGCACGATGAACGGCCACGACAGGCCGCCGATGAGCGCCCCCAGGTAGTCGGCGGCGTTGAGGTTGGCCACGACCGCGCCGGATTCGGCGGCGGTGGTGCGGCGGCCGTGCTGCAGGAGCGTCATCAGCAGCGGGACCTCCGCGCCGACGAGCACGCCGATCGCGATGGTGGCCACCGTCAGCGCCGCCAGCGAATCGCCGGTGACGGCGAAGGACAGGTACAGCAGCGTCGCGGAGAATCCGCCGACCAGGCCCAGCGCCGCCTCGACGCCGAGGAACGACGCCGCCGCCCACTTCACCAGGGGCTTGGCCAGCAGCGCGCCGAGCCCCAGCGCCGCGACGTACCCGGCGACGATGACCGAGGTGGCCACGACGTCGCCGCGGCCCAGCGAGGCGGACAGCGCCAGCAGCGCGAGCTCGTAGATCAGGCCGCACGCCGCGCACGCCGCCACCGCCGCCAGCAGCAGCGCCCGCCAGAGCCTGCCGGGAGGGGCGTCGGCGCCGGATTCGGTGCGGGCTTCTGCGCCGGCACTCACCGTCACGACAGCGCGACGGCGTTGATCAGCCCGATCACCACGAGCGTCACCCCGGCCATCGCGGCGCGGGGCCGCAGCTTGGCGTCCATGACCACGTCGCGGAACCGCCCGGGCACCAATGCCTCGAGCACGAGCAGCGCCAGCGCCTGCGCGGCGATGCCGATGGCGCCGTAGATCAGGGTCTCGGAAATGCCCACCCACAGCCGATCGTCGGAGGCCCGGATGACCGAGAAGATGATCATGCCCAGCGCGATCTGCTGGGCGGCGGCGAGAGTGGCGGCACCGGCGCGGTTTTCCACGAAGACCAGTTCGCGGAGTTTTCCGGGGGTCAGCAGGTCGAGGACGACGAAGCCGACCACGAGCACGAGGATGCCCGCCGCGAAGTAGGCGATGGTGGCCGGGACGCCCACCGCCAACTGGTCGGCGAGCGTCGGCGCCACGACGTCCTGGGCGGTGAAGAAACCGGGTGCGTGGCCGAGCTCATGAACTGGATCGTGGCCGGAGTCCGGGGCGATGGCGGTCATGTCGGGATTCCTTGTCTCGAACGGGACGGATTCTGGGGCCGGTGCCGGGGCGGGTGCTGGGCCGGATTCGGTGACGGATGCCGGCGCGGGAACGTGGGCGGCGGTCATTTGGCGCCTCCCCAGGACCCCGAGTTGCCGCCGGATCCACTGGCCGGGGAGCCCGGCCGGAAGCCGGGGCCGAGGAAGATGTACCCGCCGTTGGAGTAGGTGCGGTCGAGGCTTTCCGCCCGGATGGTGCATTCGCCCGCGGTGCGGCCGACGACGATGATGCGGTTCCTGGTGCGCAGGTACGCGGACCCTTCGTGCTCGGCGTAGCTCTGGTGGTTGATGTCGTCGCGCAGTTCGCGCCCGACCTGCACCGGGTCGGCGGTGCCGCAGCTCCAGGTCGTCATGTCGCCGACCGAGTTGCCGTTGCCGTACCGGTCGGAGATGGTCCGCTCGACGGTGGCGGATCCGGCGACGGCTCCGCCGATGATGGTGACGATCCCGAACACGATGAGGATCACGCCGAGAATGCGCATCGGCCCCATGCCCTTCATCGCGTCGCCCCCATCCGCCACGAAGAGGACGTGGACACGACTTCCCCGCCACCGCGCGCGTCCGGGTACAGGTGCCACGTCCGCCACCGGTGGCCGCCGGGCAGCGCTTCACCGTGCACGGCCGTGATCGCCCCGTCGCAGCCGGGGAACTCGGCGACCAGGGCCGACGGGTCCTCGCCGAGGGAACGGACCTGCTTGACGACGGAACCGAAGCCCGCGACGTCCAGCCTGTCCACGTGCACGCCGGTGCCGCGTTCGGCCGGGTCGACGGCGTGGAGCGCCACTCCGCCGATTGCGGTGCACGACAGCTCCTCCACGTGGGCGGGAGCGGCGGCGTCGCCGACGTAGGCGACGTGGGAGGTACCGAGGATTCCCAGCGTGAGCGTCGGCGACCCCGCCGGGGCGTCCGGATGCGCGGCGATGGTCAGATGCGCGAGCATCGGCGGCACGGCCCCGCCGATGGACAGGCGCAGATCCGCGGCGGTCACGTCGGCGAAGGGGACGTCGAGGGCGATCGGCCCGGCCGCCGTCATGGTGGAGGTGGCGCTCATCGTCGCGCCCCTCCGTTGCCCTCCGGGCCGAACCGGCCGTTGGGGTCCGTCGGCGCGGAGTACACGGTCAACTCGCCGGGCAGAACGCGGTGGCCGAACGACGCCTCCCACGGCCCCTGCGAGGACCACTGCTCCAGACCGAGCAGGCGACCGTCCGAAGATTCGAAGTCGATGTAGACCATCGACCCCTCCGGCGGCAGGCCGGTGGTGCCCAATGCCCGGTAGCGGGCCTCGCCGCGCTCCTGCTCCCAGTATTCGACGCCCTCGATGACCATCGGGTTCGTCGGCTGGAAATTGCCCGGGTAGCGGCGCCACCAGGTCAATTCCACCGCACCCTCGTCATCCTCGACGCCGAACCACGAACCGTCCGGGCCACCGTCGAGCAGATGCTCCCACCAGCGGAACGGGCCCTGGCTCAGCTCCAGGCTGCCACGCACCACGTGATCGTGGCCGCCGCGCCCGATGATCGCGCCCGGCGCGATGGACGTCGGCCCGAACTGGCGGAACTCTCCGGTCAGCAGAGGATCGTTGTACCTGGGGCCGGTCTCGCCGTCCTTCTTCTTGCCCATGACGACCAGCACCACGCCCACGATGACGATGATCACCCCCACCACGATGATGAAGTTCATTGTCCGGCCTTCCTCGCGATCAGGTCACCGCGGCGCTCCCGCGGCAGATGTTTCGCCGCACAGAATACGTGGCCGTGTGGACCGTGTCTCTCCTCGAGCCTCGCCCCGGTGCCGGACCGATGCCGCCCCAGCGCATGTTCGGTGGCGCCGCGGCGGATGTTCGGTGCCGGTTCCCCTACCCCAGTTCCTCCGCAGTGGGCGGATTCGCGCCGGGCCGCGAGACGGTGATCGCCGCCGCGCGGGTCGCCCGTTCGAGGATCGGCCCCCACTCCCCCGGGCCCCACGCGCGGACGACGTCGGCCGGCGCCGCATGCGGGGCGTCGGCGAGCCTGCGGTCGATGTCGGCGGCGATGGTCCCCATGACGGTGTCGCCGGCGCCGATGGTGTCGGCGACGTCGACCTTCGGTGCCGCAGCGGACACGTTCCCGCGCGCCGTGAACGCCGACGCCCCTCGGCCACCTTCGGTCAGCACGACCGCGCCCCTGGTCTCCATGGCGATCTCGGCGCAGGTGCGGTGGACGTCGAGGTCGGGGTCGTCGTAAAGCCAGGCGAGATCGGCATCGGAGACCTTCAGCACCGTCACGTGCGGCAACCACGCGCGGAAGCGCTCCCGGTACAGGCCCGGATCCGCGATGACCGCCGGGCGGATGTTGGGGTCCAGGGCGATGACGCGGCCGCGATCGGCCTCGCGGAACAGGACGGTCTCGTAGACGCTCGCGCCCGGCTCGAAAACCAGCGAACACGTGCCCAGGCACACCACGTCGGCGTCGATGGGGCCGGGATCGGCGATCAGGCGGTCGGCCGAACCCGCCCAGTGGAAGTCGTAGGTGGCCGAACCGTCGGGGCCGAGCTGCGTCACCGCCAGCGTCGTCGGCTCCTCGCCGAGCTGCACCTGGGCGACGTCGACGCCGGCTTCGGCCAACCGCGCCAGCCCGGCGCGCCCGTAGGCGTCGGTGGACAGCCGCGACAGGAACCCCACCTCCGCGTCCTGCCGGCCGGCCGCGATGGCCACGTTGAACGGGCCGCCGCCCAAGTGCGGGCGCAGGTCGGGCCCGGCCGCGCCCGCCGCTCCCGTTCCCGCCACGGGCACCAGGTCGACCAACATTTCTCCGCCAACGACGATCATGGCCCCACCCTAGGGAAGGTGGGGCCATGGGCGGGAGTTTTTTGCGCGCTACGCGCCGATCTTGCCGCCGCCGGAGCGCACGACCTGCACGACGGCCGGGCGCGGCTGGGCGTCGCCGCCGTCGGGCCAGTGGGAGATGATGTTGTCCGGGGTGGCGTCGTCGTCCTCGCCCGGGTGCTGGACGTTGACGATCACGCGGTTGCCCTCGACGACCGGGCCGCAGGTCTCGGCGCCGACGGGGACGGTGAGGAAGCACTTGACCTCGCCGCGGCGCTCGCCCTCCACGGCGACGGCGTAGAGGCCGTCGTTGGAGTCCAGCGCGTTGCCGTCGGTGGAGATCCACAGGTTGCCGTACTCGTCGAAGGCCAAGTTGTCCGGGCAGGAGATCGGCGAGACCGAGCCCTTGTCGAAGCCGCCGAAGTACGTCGCCGCCTCCTCCGGGTCACCGCAGACCAGCAGCAGGTTCCACGTGCCGGTGGTGCCCGCGTGGTCGTCGTCCATCTCCAGGACGAGGCCGTTCTTGTTCTCCACGATCGGGGCGACCTCGGTCGGGCCCTCGTAGGGGCGGCCCGCGCCGTCGGTGGCCTGGTCGATCTTCTGGTCGATGACGCCCTGGCCGCCCTCGGCCATGCCGCGGTACTTGTTGTTGGTCAGGGCGGCGTAAACCTTGCCGGTCACCGGCGACGCCTCGACGTCCTCCGGGCGGTCCATGCGGGTCGCGCCGACCTGGTCGCCGGCGAGGCGGGTGTAGACGCACACTTCGGCGGCGTCCATGCCGTCGACGTGGGACTCGCCGGAGCCGTCGGCGTTCGCGGTCATCAGCGGGATCCACTCGATCTCGCCGTCGAAGGCGCCGTCCTCGGGCAGCTCGCCGGAACCGTCGATCTGGTCGGCCGGGGAGTTTCCGTTGAACTTGGCCACGTACAGGGTGCCCTCGTTGAGGATGCCCATGTTGTGGGCCATGTCGCCCTCCTTCACCTTGCGGGAGGAGACGAACTTGTAGATGTACTCGAAGCGCTCGTCGTCGCCCATGTAGCAGACGACCGTGCCGTCGTCGGTGACGTGGATCTGGCCGGCCTCGTGCTTGAAGCGGCCCAGCGCGGTGTGCTTGACCGGCGTCGACTCCGGGTCGGACGGGTCGATTTCGACGATCCAGTAGAAACGGTTGGGCTCGTTGGGCTCCTTGGAGACGTCGAAGCGGTCGTGGAACTTCTCCCAGGCGCGGTCGGAGACGTCGTTCTTGATGGAGTAGCGGCCCAGCTTGTCCTCCAGCTCGGCGTCGTCGAGCTTGTCCACGCCGCCGAAGTACTGGTCGACGTTCTCCTCGCCGGAAAGCATGGTGCCCCACGGGGTGATGCCGCCGGCGCAGTTGTTCAGCGTGCCGATGACCTTCGTGCCCGTCGGGTCCTCGTTGGTCTTCAGCAGCTCGTGGCCGGCGGCCGGGCCGGAGACCGTGAACTCGGTGAAGCCGGTGATGCGGCGGTTGAGCTCGTGGCCCTTGATCGGCTTCAGGAAGCCCTTGTCGTCCTCCTCGACCGCCAGCACCGTGTGGCCGTGGGCGGCGAGACCGATGTTGACCTGCTCCTCGGTGGTGTTCTCCGCGGCCCAGTCGCGGAACATCATCGGCTCGGTGGTGTACTCGTGACTGCAGACGTAGACCAGGGTGCCGTCGGCAACGGTCAGCACGCCGGCGAAGTCGTTGTTGAAGCCGAACTGCTTGGCCTGGGCATCGGCGGTCTGTCCGTCGAAGTCGAACTCCGGCGCACCGTCCTCGACCGGATCGCCCCAGGCGATGAGCACGTTCTGCTCGTAGCCTTCGGGGATGACGACCGCGTCGTCGGTGTTCGGCTGCACCGCGGTGAACCGCATGCCCTCGAGCGCCTCGCCGCCGCCGTTTCCGCCGTCGCCCTCGGCGCCGGTGGTGCCGGTGGCCCCGCCGTTGCCGCCGTCGGTGGTGCAGGCCGCGAGCAGCGATGCGCCGCCGAAGGCGACGGTGGCCGCGCCGCCGACCTTCAGCGCCTGGCGGCGGCTGTAGGCCCGCTTGGCGACGTCCGCGAAGTACTCGTTCGACGAGAACTCGTTGGGGGCGTCGTCGCGGCAGGCGTTTCCGCACTTGTACGTGCAGGTCAGGGAGCTGCGGGAAGACGCGAACGGGTTCTTCAGCAGGTTCTTGTGGATCAGCGCCACGGCGCACCTCTTCATTTCTTCGATCACGGGCGAGGCCCCGACCCACGGGCTGACGGGGTCGGGGCGGCAACGCCGAAGAGGTTAGGGCGCTCGGGTGGCCTGGCGGTGAGTGGCGGGTGACGCCAAAGTTAACGGTTGGTGATCATCTGCATCGGCGGGGCCTCATCTCCGCCGGCCCCTTTTCCGCTCCCCGTTTTCGCTT
>DHCFD07801__coassemble_2047_pt1 | contig 9156 bp, 8 predicted proteins | sample DHCFD07801__metabat2_high_PE_015 | metagenome-assembled genome bin DHCFD07801
GAGTCCTTCTACTTCATGGGCAAGGACAACATCACCTTCCACTCGCAGATCTGGCCGGCGGAGCTGCTGGGCTACGCGGGCAAGGGCTCGCGCGGCGGCGAGGCGGGCGCGCTCGGCGATCTCGACCTGCCCACCGAGGTCGTCTCGTCGGAGTACCTGACCATGTCGGGCTCGAAGTTCTCCTCGTCGAAGGGCGTGGTCATCTACGTCAAGGACTTCCTCGCGGAGTTCGGCCCGGACCCGCTGCGCTACTTCATCGCGGTCGCCGGCCCGGAGAACCAGGACACCGACTTCACGTGGGACGAGTTCGTCCGCCGCGTGAACAACGAGCTGGCCAACGGTTGGGGCAACCTGGTCAACCGCACCGTGTCCATGGCACACAAGAATTTCGGCGAGGTCCCGCAGCCGGGTGAGTTGCTCGACGACGATTCGGCGCTCCTCGACCTCGCCGCGCGCACCTTCGACGAGGCCGGGGCGGCGCTCGGCGCGTCGCGCTTCCGTGCCGCCGTCACCGCCGCGATGCACGTGGTCGGCGAGGCCAACGCCTACATCGCCGCCCAGGAGCCGTGGAAGCTGGCGAAGGACGAGTCGCAGCGCGAGCGCCTGGCCACCGTGCTGTGGACCGCGCTGCAGGTGGTCTCCGACTACAACACGCTGCTGACCCCGTTCCTGCCGGCGTCGGCGCAGAAGGTCCACGAGACCCTCGGCCGCGACGGCGTGTGGGCCGCGATGCCGGAGATCCGCGAAGTTTCCGACGACATGCCCGTCGAGCCCGTCGGCGTCGGCCTGCCCGAGGCCGGCCGCACCTACCCGGTGATCATGGGCGACTACGCCGACCAGCAGGCGACGTGGGGCCGCGTCGACATGGTGCCGGGCACGGCGCTGTCGAAGCCGAAGCCGCTGTTCGCCAAGCTCGATCCGGAGCTGGCGGAGACCGGCCCGGAGTGGGCGCCGGTCAACCCGGGGCAGTAGCGGCGGCTACTCGCCGCCGTAGGGGTTGTCGTCGGACTTCTTGCCGCGCTTGTCCCCGGGCTTCTTCAGGCCCATCGTCTCGGGGTCGAAGGCCTTGTTCATGAAGCCGATCGCGCGGCTGGTCAGCTGCTCGGTCTGGGCCTTGCGCTCCAGGCGCAGCTCGGCGAGGCGCTCTTCCTCGAGGATCTTCTGCTTCGCCGCGCGCTCCTGCTCGGCGGCCTTGCGTTCGGCGGCGCGGAGCTTCTCCGACGACCGCAGTTCGCGCAGCCGCTGCCGCTCCACCGACTGGGGGCTGGGGACGTGCCAGGAGTCGGGTCCGACCTTCATCACGTACAGCATCAGCCACACGGTGGGGATGAGCAGCAGCAATACCGCCGGCAGCGGTGAGGCGATCATGGCCGACCACACGATGGTGCCGGCGGCGGCGCCGACCGTCGTCAAGCCGAGCAGGCCCAGCCGGGTCTTCTTGCCGTGCTGGTACGCGGCGTCGATTTCCTCGCCGGCGTAGAGCTTCGCCGGGGCTTGCCCGGGCAGGCCACCCTTGCGGGAGGCGGGCAGGTCGTCGAAAAGCGGGAGCAGTTCGGTGCCGGTCTGGGCGCAGGCGACCTGCTGGACGCGGTCGTCGTATTCGTCGATGGTCAGGCGGCCCTCGGAGAATGCGCGGCCGAGGCTGGCCATGGCGGCCTCGCGCTCGGCATCGCTGATGCGGTAGTTGGCGTCGTCTCCGCTGGGGTTCCCGTGGCTGGCCGTCATGCCACCGATGATATCCCCGGGCCTAGACTTGGCCGACATGGGAAAGAAAAAGCGCCCCGTCGCCCAGCCCGCCCCGTACGTCGCGCCGCTCTTCGACGCGCACACGCACCTCGCGTCCTGCGGGGCCCGCGATGAAGCGTCGATCGCCGCGCTGATGGACCGCGCGATGGCCGCCGGAGTCGCCGGCGTGTGCACCATCGGCGACGGCCTGCCGGAGACGGAGCTGGCCGTCGCGGCGTCGCGCTTGCATTCGCGCGTGTGGGCGGCTGCGGCGATTCATCCGACCCGGGCCCACGAGCTTGACGACGCCGCCCGCGCGCGGCTCACCGAGATGGCCTCGGAGGAGCGGGTCGTGGCCATCGGGGAGACCGGGCTGGACGAGTACTGGATCGGCAAGATGGACGACTGCGCGCCGCTGGACGTGCAGATCGAGGCGCTGCACTGGCACATGGGGTTGGCGGCGGGCGTCGGCAAGCCGCTGATGATCCACAACCGCGAGGCCGACGAAAACCTGATGCGCGAGCTCGACGGGTACGACGGGACGGTGATCCTGCATTGCTTCAGCTCGCCGATCGCCGTGGCGCGGGAGGCGCTGGAGCGCGGGTACGTGCTGTCCTTCACCGGCAACGTCACCTTCAAGCGCAACGCCGACCTGCGGCTGGCGGTGGAGGAGGCGCCGGCGGAGCAGTTGCTGGTGGAGACCGACGCGCCGTACATGACCGCCGAGCCTTACCGCGGGGCCCGCAACGAGTCGGCGTTCGTGGGGTGGCAGGCGCGGTGCATGGCCGAGGCGCGGGGGATCCCGGCCGAGGAGATGGCCGCGCAGCTGACCGCCAACGCCGAGCGCATCTACGGCATCGAGGTGCCCGGGTTGTAGCGCCGCCACCTCTCGCCCCTTCTCGCCCCCTCTTCGCCCCTGTTCGCCCGCTCGGCGCCTTCGGCCCGGGGGAATTGCTGTCACATCCACCACAGTCGCCACATGACTTCCACCGAATGGGGGTGTGTAACGCCGCCATAACGGCAACTGTGGTGCGAATAACGCCCGAATCGGTGGTCAACCTGGGCGTTTAGTGGACTTCGACGGGTTCTTTACCGTAACGTGACCGCAGTACTTTCACCGGGGTCGCCGAAATCGCCCGCCCGCCCCGGGGAACACCGAGAGGAACCGTTACACCGTGAGCAAGCACGTCAAGCCGAACGTCAACCGCCTGAACAACAAGGCCACCACCACCAAGCGCGTCGCCACCGGCGGCCTGCTGGTGGCCCTGGTCGCCGGCGGCGGCACCGCGGCCGCCGCGCAGAAGAGCGTCACGGTCGACGTCGACGGCGAGATCCAGCAGGTGTCCACCATCTTCGGCGACGACGCCCGCATCCTGGACAAGGCCGGCGTCGAGGTCGCCGACGGTGACCAGGTCATCCGCCAGGGCGAGATCGCCGACGGCGGGAAGCTGGTCTACCGCTCCGGGAAGCCGGTGTCGCTGACCATCGACGGCAAGACCACGAACACGACGACCACGGCGCTGACCGTCGATGAGCTCATCGAGTCGCTGCCGCAGGTCACCGCCGTCGATTCCGTCAAGGCGCCGTCGGCGAAGATCCCGGCCGAGGGCATCGAGCTGGACATCGTCACGGCCAAGGACATCGTGCTCGACGATTCCGGCCGCGAGGGGCGCCTGCAGATGGCCGTCGCCACCGTCGCCGACGTGCTCGAGCAGCGCGGCATCGTCCTGGGCGAGGGCGAGACCGTCACCCCGGCGCCGGAGACCCCGGTCGCCGAGGGAATGCGCATCGACGTGTCGCGCTTCATCGAGCAGGTGGTCACCGAGGACGTCGAGATCCCGTCGCCGGAGGAGATCATCGAGGACCCGGAGCTTTACGACGACGAGCGCATCGTGGAGACCCAGGGTGCCGCCGGCACCAAGCTGATGCAGGTCAAGGTCCTGTCGCGCGACGGCCAGGAGCTGTCCCGCGAGGTGCTGAAGGAAGAGGAGAAGCTCGCCCCGACCGTCACCACGATCCGCCAGGGCACCAAGCCCCGCCCGGGCGCCGCCCCGGCCGTGGCCAACGGTTCCGTGTGGGACGCGCTCGCCCAGTGCGAGTCCGGCGGCGACTGGAGCATCGACACCGGCAACGGCTACTCCGGTGGCCTGCAGTTCCACCCGCAGACCTGGACCGCCCACGGTGGCGGCCAGTACGCGCCGACGGCCGGCCAGGCCTCCCGCGAACAGCAGATCGCCGTGGCCGAGAAGGTCCAGGCGTCCCAGGGCTGGGGCGCGTGGCCCGCGTGCTCGGCGTCGCTGGGGCTGCTCTAAGTGACCGAAGTCCGTCTTCTCGGGCCCGTCGAGGTCCGCCAACTCGCCGCCGAGCTGGATCTGACGCCGACGAAGAAGCTCGGCCAGAACTTCGTCCACGACCCGAACACCGTGCGGCGCATCGTCGCCGCCGCCGACCTGTCGCCGGACGACTATCCGGTGGAGGTCGGCCCCGGCCTGGGATCGCTGACCCTCGGGCTGCTGGAGCACTGCGGCCGCGCCGCGGCGGTCGAGATCGATCCGCGCCTGGCCGGTCGGTTGCCGCAGACGGTGTCGGAATTCGCGCCGGGGCGCCCGCTGAACCTGGTTCTCAAGGACGCGATGACGGTGACGCGGGATGATCTCGTCGGAAAGCAGACCGTTGCGGGCGCCGGCGCAGGTGCCGCCGGGGGAGACGGCGATGGAGCCGCGACCGCCGAGTTCCCCGAGCCGACCGCCCTCGTGGCCAACCTGCCGTACAACGTGTCCGTGCCGGTGCTGCTGCACATGCTGCGCGAGTTCCCGTCGATCCGGCGGGTGCTGGTGATGGTGCAGCTCGAGGTCGCCGAGCGCCTGGCCGCCGCGCCGGGGTCGAAGATCTACGGCGTGCCCAGCGTGAAGGCCGCCTTCCACGGTTCGGTGCGCCGGGCCGGGACCATCGGCCCCAACGTGTTTTGGCCGGTGCCGAAGGTCGATTCCGGCCTGGTGCGCATCGACGTCTTCGGCGTGCCGGGGCCCGACGGCGAGCCGTCGCCGGCCGGTGATGCGCCGTGGCCGGTGTCGGACGAGGCGCGCGCGAAGGTGTGGCCGCTCATCGACGCCGCGTTCGCCCAGCGCCGCAAGACGCTGCGGGCGGCGTTGTCCGGCGTGTACGGATCCGGCGCGGCGGCCGAGGAGGCCCTCGTCGCCGCCGGCATCGATCCGAAGCTGCGCGGGGAGCGGCTCGAGGTCGCGGACTTCGTCAGGCTCGCCGGGCTGTAGCCCGCGGAGCGGCACCCGCCGCTGGGCACCTCAGCTGAGCCCGCTGCCCTCGGCACCCGCTAACCCACCCCGAATGGTTTAACCCACCCGCTGTAACGGGTGGGTTAAACCATTCGGGGTGGGTTTGGCGTTGGCGGGGAAAAGGGGAGCGACGGCGGCCGTCGTCAAGCGAAAAGTAGCGGTGAGCTGGCATGTTCGACAACTCGGCCGAAGTTCCGGCCAGGTCATCCGAGGCGTGTTCTAGCTTGTGGTCATGACTTTCACGAATGAAACCATTGACCACTTGTTCACTGCCCCGGGCGCGCTTCGCGGCGTGCTCGCCGACGCCTGCGCGGGCGATGCGGACCCCGGTGGAACCTCCGCCGGCGGGGGACTGATCTGCCCGGACGCCGACCTCGACTTCCACCCCGACGAGCTGGGGTTGTTCGACGCGTTCGACGTCATCGACGAGATGCGCGACGATCTGCCGAACCTGAAGCACGCATGGCGTGACGACGACGGCACGAGGGTGACGCTCGTCGCCGAGACGGGGGAGATGCTGGTGGCGTCGTACACCGTCATCGAGCTGGGGCATCGCTCCGGCGGGACGCGGGCCGGGCGGTCGGTGGGGCGCTACTGACGCCGGCGAGGCGGCGACCATGGCGGTGGGGATCGTCTCCGACATCGCGGGCGTGGTTCTGCGGGTTCCGACGGGCCGGGTGGCGACGGTCGTCAGCGGTGACGTGGAAAAGATCGCGCAGCGCACCGCCTGGTGGCATGCCGACGAAGACGCGCCGATGACCGATTCGGAGCGCCATGGTTTCCTGCGGCGCCAAGGCGTGTTCGACGAACGCATGACGGCGGAAGAGCGGTACTCGATGCTCGAGGAGTGGGCCAACGATGTCGACGTGAAAATCTGCATCGCCGCAGGCTTCTAGCCTCGGTGGTGCGACGAGAAGGCTGAGCTAGTGGGCGCCTACTGCCCCAGCACGCGGCCGACGTGCCAGGCCAGCGGCAGCTCGGCGAGCTCGTCGGGCGTGGCCCACAAGTAGTCGGAGTGCTCGCGGGTCAGCGTGATCTCGGGGACCTCGGGGGCCTCGCCTGCGTCGGTGGCGTCGGCATCGTCGCCGGGGATGAATGCTTCGAAAGTGACGATGTGGTACCTGAAGTCACCGCCCTTGGTGTCGGGATTCGACCAGTGCGCGACTTCCGGACCGAGTTCACCGACCAGGCCCGTCTCCTCCGTCAACTCCCGCAGGGCCGCGACCGCGGGCTCCTCGCCCGGCTCGCTCTTGCCTCCGGGCACATCCCACTGATCGCCGAGATAGCCGCCGGGGGCGCGGCGCAGCACCAGCAATCGGTCACCGCGGCGCACCAGGACGTTGCAGACCCAGCCGTCCGCCTCCGGCCAGGCGGACAACGTGGCCGTGCCCTCGGGCTCGCGGCGGCTGGTGGCCGGCTTGTCGTGGTGGCGGTCGTCGATCATGGGGAAATCTTAAGGTGGCCCCGGATTCGCCGCGCAATCCACGGTCGGTCGCCCCCACCCGCGCCGCCCCTCCCACGGGCCGCATCCGGTGACCCTTCTCGGGACGGCGCCGTTGCCGGCGCATTCCCTGGTCACGGCAGCCGCCCATAACTTTCCAATAAAGTTCCTCATGCAAAAACAGTGATCGTCGTACACTGAGAAATGGCTTATCAAATCTCCGACAAGAGGAGCTGATGGAACCATGAGGGCTTCGCAAGGACGATCCCCGACGGGGGATCACCGACGATGGGGCCGCCGGCTCCATGGGCGGCCACATGAACCGGAAGCGACGGCGGACGTCGCACGCCCCCGTCGCAAAGCACATTGGAAGCGCAAGTCCGCGGCGCTGCTCGCGGCGCTGACCGTCGCATCCCCGATGCTGGCGGCCTGCGGCACCGACGAGGGCGGGCCGACCGTCCTGCGGTTCATGGGCCCCGCCGACGGCGTCGACCAGTACACCGCCGCCGCGCAGAAATGCTCGGACCAGGCCGACGGCCGGTACACCATCGAGTACGACGTCTCCGCCAAGCAGACCGACGACCAGCGCCTGCAGCTGGCGCGGCGCATCGTCGGCGGCGACGATTCCTTCGACATCATGGGTCTGGACGTCACGTGGACCGCCGAGTTCGCCGAAGCGGGCTGGGCGGTCGAGTTCCCGGAGGACGTCGCCAAGCGGGTCGAGGACGGCACGCTGTCCGGCCCGATGGAAACCGCCACGTGGGACGACAAGGTCTACGGCGCTCCGCTGAACACGAACACGCAGCTCATGTGGTACCGCAAGTCGCTGATGCCGCAGGGCCCCGACGGCCAGCCGGCGCCCCCGCGCACGTGGGAGGAAATCGCCGCGCACGGCGGAACGCTCGCCGACGAGGGCAAGCCCTCCTACATCGGCGTGCAGGCCGCGCAGTACGAGGGCGTGGTCGTGTGGTTCAACTCCATGCTCGAAGCCGCCGGCGGCTCCATCGTCGACGAGTCCGGCCGCGAAGCCACCATCGACGAAGGCGACGCCGCCCAGCGCGCACTGGAAGCGATGAAGGCCGTGGCCACCGCGAAGGGCGCCGATCCGTCGACGTCGCAGCTCGACGAGAACATGGCCCGCCTGGCCTTCGACCGCGGCGACGCATTCATGCAGGTCAACTACCCGTTCGTGTACGCGGGCCTGAAGGAGAAGGCGGAGGGCGGCGACGCCCGCGCCAAGGAGGCCTTCGACGACCTCGGCTGGGCGGTCTACCCCGGCATGGAGGCCGACGAGCCGTCCAAGGCGACCATCGGCGGCCTCAACATCGCCGTGCCGTCGACGTCGAAGAACCAGGATCTCGCGTTCGAGGCCATCGAGTGCCTGCGCAACGAAGAAAACCAGTTGCACAACGCGCTCACCGGCGGCCTGCCGCCGACGCTGACCAAGCTGTACACCGAGGCGACCGACGAGTTCATCGAGGAGTACCCCTTCTACCGGGAGATCTTCGAGTCGCTCAACACGCTCGACCCGGCGGACCTGGGGCCGGAGGAGCAGAGCCTGCTCCCCGATGAACGCACCGTCTCCGTCGCCGTTCGCCCCGCGTCGCCCGCCTACCAGTCCGTGTCGATTCTCCTGGCGTCGCGGCTGAGCCCGCCGGGCGAGATCGACCCGGAATCGCTCGTGCCCGAACTCGCCGACGAGATCGACCGGGCCATCAAGTCCGAAGGGTTGGTGCCGTGATGACCGCGCCAAAGACCACGTCGCCCGCGTCCGTCGCCCCCGATGAGCCGACGACCGCCGCCGACAAGAAGGCGAAGCACAAGTACTCCGACGGCCGCAAGGCCGAGCGGCGCCTGGGCATGATGCTCGTCGCGCCGGCGGTGATCCTGATGCTGGCCGTCACCGCGTACCCGATCATCTACGCAGTGTGGCTGTCGATGCAGCGCTACGACCTGCGTTTCCCCGCCGACCGCGAGTTCGTCGGCCTGGACAACTACGCCGCCGTGCTGTCGTCGGGCTACTGGTGGGAGTCGCTGTGGGTGACCGTGTTCATCACGGTGATCTCGGTGATCATCGAGTTCGTTCTCGGCCTGGCCATCGCGATGGTCATGCACCGGGCGATCTTCGGCCGCGGCATCGTCCGCACGGTGGTGCTGGTGCCCTACGGCATCGTCACCGTCGCCGCCGCCTACTCGTGGAACTACGCCTGGACGCCGGGCACCGGCTACCTGGCCAATTTGCTTCCCGACGGGTCGGCGCCGCTGACCGAGCAGTGGCCGTCGATTTTCATCATCATCCTCGCAGAGGTGTGGAAGACCACGCCGTTCATGGCGCTGCTGCTGCTCGCCGGCCTGGCCCTGGTGCCAGACGACGTGCTCAAGGCCGCGGCCCTGGACGGCGCCGGATTCTGGCACCGCCTGTTCAAGATCACGCTTCCGCTGATGAAGCCGTCGATCATCGTGGCGCTGCTGTTCCGCACGCTCGACGCGTTCCGCGTGTTCGACAACATCTACATCCTGACCAAGGGCAACAACGGCACCGGCTCGGTGTCGATCCTCGGCTACAACAACCTGTTCAAGGCGTTCAACCTGGGCATCGGCTCCGCGATATCGGTGCTGATCTTCCTGTGTGTGGCCGTCATCGCATTCATCTTCGTCAAGGGGCTCGGCGCATCGACCCCGGGCAACGGGAAGGAG
>DHCFD07801__coassemble_2066_pt1 | contig 9060 bp, 7 predicted proteins | sample DHCFD07801__metabat2_high_PE_015 | metagenome-assembled genome bin DHCFD07801
GCCTGCTGTTGCTGACGTGCCTGCAGCCCGCCGATTTCGACCAGCCGGCGTTGCACAATGCTGTGGTCGGTTATCAGTTCGTCGGCGTCGCCGACGATGACGGGGTGCGGGCGTAGGAGATCAGTCTTCGGCGGGCCGGTTCTCCTTCTTCCACGCGCGGAACCCTTCTTCGGTACGGCCGACCCGCCAGTACCCGGAGATCGAGGCGCCGCGGACGGGGATGCCGGCGTCCTTGAGCATGGGGCGGATGCGCTTCATCACGGCATTGGCTTCGCCGTGCACGAAGACCTGCAGCGTTTCCGGGTCAAAGTCGGCGCGGGAAGTGAGCTTGCCGACGATCGCCGTGGTCATCTCCACCAGCGCATCGCCGGGTGCGGCGTCGGGGCCCGAGGCTGGGGTCACGTGCGTGATCGATGCGCCGGGATGGTTGGCGATCAGGTCGACGTCGGCGTAGTCGGGTGCTTCGACGATGACGTCCGCGATGGCTTCGGCGGGCAGCGCGGAGACCGCGGCGGCGATGGCGGGGATGGCGGTGGCGTCGCCGCAGATCAAGTGGCGCGTCGCGGTCGGGTCGGGCGAGTATGCCCCGCCCGGCCCGCGTGCTTCGAGTACGTTGCCGGGACGGGCCGCCAACGCCCACGTGCACGCGATGCCTGAGCTCGGCGCGGAATCGCCGGCGGCTTCCGTGGTGCCGCCATGGAGCGCGAAGTCGATGGCCAGCGTCGAAGCTTCGGCGTCGATGGAGTGCACGGTGTAAGTGCGCAGCGTCTGAGCCTGTGCTTGAGCCTGACCCTGTGAATGGCCGACTGATTGCTCGAACACCAGCTTCACGTAGGCATCCGTGTGCCGCGATTCCGCGAAGGGCGTGATGTCGGAGACGTGGAATTTCACGCGCTGGATGGTCGGCGAAACGCGTTCCGCCGCGACGACGGTGAGGGTGGAAGTGATGCGAGCCATAAAGGAACCATAGCCTAACCTTCATCAATCTTGTTTCGGCGATTGCGGACGAGGCATGTCGTAAGGGGGGAGGGGCAGCTCCGGGATGGGGCCAGAACGGGGCCGGGCCCGGAACGTGGATGCCTAGAACGGGATCGTCGGGTCGGGCCCGAGGGGCCTCGGCGGTTCCGGCGCTTCCGTCGGATCGGCGTCGATCGTGGCACGTCGCCGTGGGGGCCGGCAGACGATTCGCGGAGGAGTCGTCACCTGCGGTCCCGGCTGTGAGACCGGTTCGTCTGGCCAGTCATCACCGGTCAGGTCGGGGTTGCGTTGCATCGGGGAGTTGGCCCAGTCGTCATCGGTGCTGACACTCGCCCAGCCACGCGGATCCAGGTCAGCTCCTCGCCGCTGCCCGGGATCCGCATCCGCTTTCCAGTTCATGGTCCTCGACGGCCGGCCTGCTGGGGTCGACGTCGGTTTCGGCTCCGGGGCCCACGTCGGATCTTCGGTGCTCGGCCATCCATCGTCAGCTGCGTCGGCCAGTGCCCGGGCTTCGGCGGCGATGTCGGGGTCGGTGGAGTTGAGCGGTCCGGCCGTGAAGTGCTCGAGTTCCTGCTCGAACGTCGCAGTGCGCCGGGCGTGGTTGCGGATCGCGGCGTCGATGTCGGCCTTTTCCATGGCCGCGGCGGCGTCCGCTTCGGCGCGGAGCCTGCGGGCGTTGGCCCCGCGGATCGTGGCGGTAAGGCGGGTCGCCCGCTGGTCGAAGGTTTGGCGGTTGATGTGGGCGATGGGGCCATGGGGCACCGTCGTGGCGATGGTCGTGCCCTTGTGGTCGGTCCAGGTCACGGAGCCGTCTTCGTGCATGACCGCTCGCCAGTGCCGGCTGGTTTTCAGATTGTGGTGGTGCTGGCACAGGCACTGCAGGTTCCATGTGGCGGTGACGCCGAGATTGGTGGCGCCGCCGCCGGCGATGAAGCCGGCATCCTTCGTGCACGTTCCCGGCGCACCCTTGGGGCCCTTGTCGGCCACCCACTCGATGACGTGGTCGAACTGGCACTTGTGGGCGGGCACGTTGCACCCGGGGAACCGGCAGCCGCCATCGCGGCCCCGCACCCGGGCCTTCTGCGCATCCGTGGGCGCGTAACCGTCGGTCCGCGAGTCGGCGGAGAGGCGCGCTCGATCGGCTCTTTCCAGCCATTGCCTGGTCAGGTACTTCGGCAGCCATCCGGCGCCGTCGAGCCAAAGTTGCAGGTCGTCTTCGTCGGCGCCGGCATCGGCGTACACGTTGAGCGTGACCCCGGCGCCCGCGAAATCGCCGCGGCACATGTGCATCAGGGCGTCACCCAGGGAGCAGTCTTGGCCGGCGCTGATCTTGGCGTCGCGGATGGCGCGGACGGCCGCGTCGAATTCCGCGAGGCGGTCCTTGCGCAAGATGACGTGGAGTTCGCCATGGTCGCCGGGATACCCGTTGTCGACGGAGTAGGACTCGGAGCGGATGGAAGCGGATTCTTCGTCATCATCCGGGGGAGTGGAGATCGGCTCGACCGACTCGACGATGCGCCGCAGTTCGCGGGCCCACACGCGGATGCCGGGCAACGCCTGGTAGTCGCGGCGGGGGCGGAGATACCCGAGGAAGTGCGTTTCGATGGCCGCGATGTGCTCGTCGGACACCGCAATGACGGCGGCGGCCATCTTCTTCAGATGCCACAACGGCAGGGCACCGGATCGGCAGAATTCGTGGATGCGCGGCATGCGGCGCAGCATGATCCCGATGTCGCAGTAGTCGATGGCGGCCGCTTTCCCGGAGCCGATTCTGGTGGCCACGGCCGCGGCATGGGAATCGACGTCGTCGTCGCCGTGTGGCGCGCAGGCGACGGCCATGGCGAGTTCATCGAGATTGCGGGCGCGTGCGCGTCGGGTCAGTTCGTCGTCGGCACGCTCGGTGACCCACCGTTTGCGTGGTGGGTCGTGATTGGTTGCGGCGTTGGTGTCGTGGTGTTCATCGTGCGCGTCATGGTCGGCAGCCATGTCGTGTCCCCCGGGTGATGCGATGCGATCGTCGATGCTTCCGTAACCGTGAATTCGGGCCTGTGATCCCCGCCCTGCTTCACTTCATATGATACAGGTGTTCGATCCCGTTTATTCGAAACTAGGGCAACGATTCGGGAACTTTCCGCACCATGAACCCCAAAAGGACCACTCTTGGTCGCGCATCTCAACCCGTACATGATGGCGAATCCATGGCCATGGATGAGGTCGGTGGCGTCGTCAAGCAAAAGGGCCATGGCGCATCCCGCCCCGCACCCTCTAATCCGGCGAACCGCCCTCCGCGCCGCCGGAGGGGATGCGGAAGACGCGCTCGTCGGACGCGCCGGCCTCGCGGCCATCCGCCTTGTTCACCGTTGCGCCCCACACCTCGACGCCGCCATCGGCGAGCACCGGAGCGACCCAGCCGACGTGGCCGAATTCGCCCTCGAGCATGGTCTCCGGCGACCCCGTCACCGTCCACGCGCCGAACGGCCCGGGCTCCGGCGGCGCAACGGGAAGAGACACCACGCGCTGCGCCGCCGGCACCGCCACGACCACCTCCTCGCCGACGACGGCGCACCCGCCCAGCGAATCATCGAGGTCGACGCCGCCGACGGGCTCGATCAAGCCTCCGGACCACTGGGCGAGCAGCGGAGTGCCGTCGAGGCGGACCGTCATCAGGGGAGGGGCGCCGACCGGCGTGTGGCAGACCGAAATCACCTCGATCGTGGGATCGCCGGCGAGCAAGGTGTTCACCTCGCCCGCGCCGTCGACGTACAACGCCAGATTCCCGGGGTCCGAGTGCCGCGGCAACTCCCGCACATCGGTGCCGCCGCCGGGGAGGAGGGTCAAGCGGGCGACGGAACCGTCGTCGCGGAGCATGAACAGCTGGCCATCCTCGGCGACGGTCGGGCCCGCGGTGATCTGACGGACCCGCGACCCGGCGTCGGCGATCTCCACCGGGGCCGCGCCGGCGACGACCAGCTGCACCCGCCCATCGGCCGTGGCCACGACCGCGCGGCCCGGACCCGGCGACGCCATGGCGGTCGTTTCCGGCAAACATGCCGCGAGGACCACGTCATCGATCGCGCACGGGTCCGACGATTCCCGAGGCTCACGCTGCACGCCCGGGGTCGGCATCGCTTCGCGCATCCCCGAATCCGGCATGGGGACGCCGGTCGGCTCGGAGGTCACCTCGGCGAACGTCCCGGCGAGCTCCGGGGAATCGTCCATGCACGCGGCCAGCCCCAGCGCCAGCGATGCAGCCAGCGCCGCGCCCGCGCCCGCGCGGCCGATCCGATCGATTCCCATGCCCGCCAGAATAGGAAAAACGCACGGGCCCCGGCACGTCAGCCGCCGCAAACGGTGTCCAACGCTTACCCTGGGCGATGTGAGCGACAACACCAAGAACCCGAATCCCCGCAACCTGGGCGACTACGAGGAGGGGCTTGACGACGACTTCGACGTCCCGACCTACCGTCGAATCGCCGACGACGGCCCCGCTGCCGATGTCGCCCCCACCGGCAACGCCGTTCCGGCGTCCAAGGCCGACATCGCAGACGGCCCCGCGCCCGAATCCGACGCGGCCACCGAGATCATCGAGCTCGACGGCACCGGCGCCGGCCCCATGGCGGGCTCCGCCGACTGTGCCGACGAGACCGTGGCCGCCGCCGTGTCGGAGCCCACGGCCACGGCCACCTCGGACACCGGGGCCCCGGCCGAGGAAACCCAGGTGATCCCGCGCCGCGACATCTACGCCGCGGCCGGGCGCACCGCACCGCAGCGCATCGAGCCGTTGGCCAAGACCGACGAGTACCGCGAGGCGGACGCGGACTTCGCCGCCGACGCCGATCAGCCGACGCAGGTCTCGCCGGCCGCCACGGGCTACGACGACCTCGACGGCGACCGTGACCGCGACGCCGCGAACACCGCCACCACCGATCCGGGCACTCTCGGGGCGGTCGGTGGCGCCGGCCTCGGCGTGGGCGCGGCGGGAGCGGCGGTCGCCGCTTCCCGCGATGATCGCGACGACTACGACCGAGACCGCGACTACGACGCTCCCGTCGTCGGCACGGCCACCGCAGACGATCCCGACGACCCGGACTTCCGCGAGGACCACCGCGACCACGACCGCGACCTCGACCCGCGCCGCGGCACCCTCGACTTCGGTCTGCTGCTGCTGCGCCTCGGCGTCGGCGGCATGCTGCTGATGCTCGGACTGGCCACGTTCTTCCAGTTCGGCGGGGCCCCGGGCCTCGGCGCCCTGGAGGCGACGTTCGCCGACAACGGCTACCAGTTCGCGGGCGTCATCGCCGTGGCCATCCCGACCATCCAGGTCATTGCGGGCGGTCTGCTGGTCCTCGGCTTGGCGACGCCGCTGGGCGCCGCGCTCGCCCTGGCGATTTCCGCGTTCCTCACCATGTTCGAGGTCGCCGTCGGCGATTCCGGCTGGAACGTCCTGGCCGAAGGTGCCGAGCCGGTGCGCCTGCACCTGGCGCTGACCGCGGCGTCGCTGGCGCTGCAGTTCACCGGCCCGGGCCGCTACGGCATCGACTTCAGCCGCGGCTGGGCGCGCCGCCCGCTGGCGAGCTCCTGGATCTTCTGCATCCTGGCCATCGCCGCCGCGATCGGCCTGTGGTACCTCACCGCCGGTCAGCTGCCGTTCGTCGACACGACGACCGGCGCCACCGCCTGATCCGGCGCCGCCCCGACAGGGCCCTTCCCGCTTGACGACGAGCTCGCGGGGAGGGCCCTTCGCCGTGCCCTCCCGCACAAAGGGGGCATGGAGCCCAACGAGTTCAACGACCGCGACGGCCGCAGGCGCGAGCAGGCCGCGGCGGGCCAGGGCATGCGGAGCCGCCGCGGGCGACGGTGACGACGGGCCACGCGGGCCGTCGTCAAGCGAAAAAGCCACCCCTCGAAACGAGGGGTGGCTTTCGTCGTGCAGGGCCGATTAATCGACGATGCGCACGGCACCCTTGTCGGCGCTGGAGGCCATCTTGGCGTATGCGCGCAGGGCCTTGGTCACCTTGCGCGGGCGCTCCTTGTGCGGGGTGAAGGGCTTGTCGCGGGCGAGCTCCTCCTCGCGGCGGCGGGCCAGCTCGGCGTCGTCGACCTGGATCTCCAGGCGGCGCTCGGAGACGTCGATGTACACCGGGTCACCGTCGCGGACCAGGGCGATGTCGCCGCCGGCCGCGGCCTCGGGGGAGACGTGGCCGATGGACAGGCCCGAGGAACCGCCGGAGAAGCGGCCGTCGGTGACCAGGGCGCACTTCTTGCCCAGGCCGGCGCCCTTGATGAACGCCGTCGGGTGCAGCATCTCCTGCATGCCCGGGCCGCCCGAGGGGCCCTCGTACAGCACGAACAGGACCTCGCCGGGCTGGAGCGTGCGGGTGAGGATCACCGACACCGCCTCCTCCTGGCTCTCCACGACGCGGGCGACGCCCTCGAAGTGGAACTGATCCTCGGTGATGCCGGCGGTCTTGAGCACGGCGCCGTCGCGGGCGATGTTGCCGCGCAGGACGCACAGGCCGCCCTCCTTGGTGTGCGCGTGCTCCACCGAGTGGATGCAACCGTTCTCGGCGTCGACGTCGAGGGACTCCCAGCGGTTGTCCGTGGAGAACGGCTCCGTGGTGCGCACGCCGCCGGGCGCGGCGTGGAACAGCTCGATGGCCTCGTCGGTGGCCTTGCCGCCGCGGATGTCCCAGTCGTCGAGCTGCTCGGCCAGCGACGGGGCGTGGACCGAGTTGGCGTCCATGTTGAGCAGGCCGCCGCGGCGCAGCTCGCCCATGATGGCGGGGATGCCACCGGCGCGGTGCACGTGCTCCATGTAGTAATCCGAGTTCGGCGCGACCTTCGACAGGCACGGCACGTTGCGGGAGATCTCGTCGATGTCGGCGAGGTCGAAGTCGATCTCGCCCTCCTGGGCGGCGGCGAGGATGTGCAGCACGGTGTTGGTCGAACCGCCCATGGCCACGTCGAGGGTCATGGCGTTGACGAACGCGTCGCGGTTGGCGATGTTGCGCGGCAGCACCGTCTCGTCGCCGTCGCGGTAGTAGCGGTTGGCCAGGTCGACGATCAGCTCGCCGGCCTTGGTGAACAGGTCGCGGCGGGCGACCTGGGTGGCCAGCGTCGAACCGTTGCCCGGCAGCGACAGGCCGAGGGCCTCGGTCAGGCAGTTCATCGAATTGGCGGTGAACATGCCGGAGCAGGAACCGCAGGTCGGGCAGGCGGAACGCTCGATGTCGAGCAGCTGCTCGTCGTCGACCTTGTCGTCGGCCGACGCCGAGATCGCGGAGATCAGGTCCGAACCGGGCTTGACGACGCCGTCGACGACCACCGAGAAGCCGGACTCCATGGGGCCGCCGGAAACGAACACGACGGGGATGTTCAGGCGCAGCGCCGCGTTGAGCATGCCCGGGGTGATCTTGTCGCAGTTGGAGATGCACACCAGGGCGTCGGCGGTGTGGGCGTTGACCATGTACTCGACGGAGTCGGCGATGATCTCGCGCGACGGCAGCGAGTAGAGCATGCCGTCGTGGCCCATGGCGATGCCGTCGTCGACGGCGATGGTGTTGAACTCGCGCGCGACGCCGCCGGCGGCGGTGACCGCCTCCGCGACGATGTCGCCGACGTTCTTGAGGTGGACATGGCCCGGCACGAACTGGGTGTACGAGTTCGCGATGGCGATGATCGGCTTGCCGAAGTCGCTGTCGGTCATGCCGGTGGCGCGCCACAGGGATCGGGCGCCCGCGGCATTGCGGCCGGCGGTGGTGACCTTGGAACGAAGGGGGATCATGGCTGCCCCATTCCTCTCTGGTTGTCGGCGGTGTTCTCGGCCGGGGCGGGCGAGCGCCCCGGCATCGCACCAATGATAAACCTTCTGCACCCCGCACGTCTCATCGGGTGGGCAAGAGTGTCCACTATGTGGACATTGCGATCCCGTGGTACGGAAATGCCTACATCAACACCAGACGGGCGACGATGAACAGCAGCATGCAGCCGACGGCGACGTTGAGCCAGCGCCACACCTTCGGCCTGGACAGCGGCTCGCTCAGCGCCCGCGCGCCGTAACCCAGCAGCGGGAACCACGTGGCGGCGGGACCCGGCCGCCTCGGCCTCGGCCTCCGATTCATCCGAATCGTGCAGCGACTTCGGGTCGATCGCGTCGCGGAAGGTGCGGATCGCGAACCACAGCAGATACGCCGCGCCGCCCCAGCGGAGGATCTCCAGCGCGATGGGGGCCTTTTCGACCAGGACGCCGACGCCCGCGGTGCCCGCGGCGACGAGGACGATGGCCGAGAGGGCGCAGACCAAAATGACGGCGGCGATGCCCTAGCGGCGGATGCCCTGCTTGATGAGGAGTACGTTCTGCGGCCCGATTGCGACGATCAGCGAATACCCGAGCACAATGCCCGCTAGAACGATTGACATGCGTTGATTATCCTCCCGGATCTGTTTACTTGTTCACATTTCGGCCCCGCCGGCGGCAATGGCCCCTGCAACGGGAAACCGCCCGGGCACGGGGCCCGGGCGGAAACGCTTGGCGACGGACGGCGCCTACGCCTCGGGGGCGTCCTCGGCGTTGCGCGCCTTCGACTGGGCGTCGAACTCCTCGCGGGTCATCTTCACCGAGTTGCCGTCGCGGTCGAAGACCTCGACCTTCTCCTCGTCCGCGAGGCGGGCCGGGGTGACGGGATCGGGGATGCGGCCGTCGGTGGCGTCGCTGAGCGCCGGCAGCGAGTTGAAGGAGATCGCCGGCAGGGAGAACTTCGAGTCGTCGTCGGCGACGGCGAAGGCCTTGCCGCGTTTGTCGAACAGCACGCCGCGGAAGCGGTTCCAGGGCAGCGACCGGCGGCCGCCGGTCAGGTACACCGCGGTGATCCCGCGGGAGCTGACGGTGGTGCGCACCCGCAGGATCCACAGCGCGTACACCAGCGGCACCAGCAGCAGCGGGGCGAACCACAGCGGCTCGAAGCCCATGGCCAGAATCGCCAGGAAAACCAGGAAGGCGACGGCGATGAAATGCGTCTTCTGGGGGCGGAAACGGGTCGTGGGCAGCGTGGTCGGCCGATCGGTGCTCATGAGGGCACATTG